>Ga0206131_10000010_pt1 | contig 312498 bp, 226 predicted proteins | sample Helgoland_Spring_FD_148636 | JGI IMG/M metagenome (GOLD analysis project Ga0206131, IMG submission 148636) | Pelagic subsurface seawater microbial communities from Kabeltonne, Helgoland, North Sea - Helgoland_Spring_Bloom_20160517_1 | ecosystem: Environmental > Aquatic > Marine > Epipelagic ...
ATCCACAAACCAATTTTCTTATTAGAAGAGCAAGATTCAAATTTGATGGCTTCGCATACACACCAAAGCTGAAATATAAATTTGAAGTAGGACTTTCTAACCGTGATCAAAGTGGTGGTGGCACAAGCGAATACAGTAATTCTCCAAGATATATTCTTGATGCTTGGGTACAGTACCAATTTAACAAAAACTGGGCTGTAAAATTTGGTCAAGGAAAACTTCCAGGAAACAGAGAGCGTGTTATTTCATCTGGAAATCTGCAGTTTGTAGATCGTTCAAGACTTAATTCCAGATACAATATCGATCGTGATTTTGGATTACACCTCATCCATACTTCTAATCCTTCAGGAGATCTATTAACTAAGCTTATCGCTGTTGTATATCAAGGCGAAGGAAGAAATGTAACTAGCGGAAACGTTGGTGGTCTAGGTTATACTTTAAGAGGCGAGATACTTCCGTTTGGCAAGTTTGCTTCCAAAGGTGACTACATTGGATCATCTATCAAGAGAGAAAGCACACCAAAATTATCTGTAGGAGTATCATATGATGTCAATAATGGTGCGGGTAAAGAAAGAGGACAAAATGGGTCTTTCTTACAGGTTTCTGATGAAGACAATCTCAAAACATTAACTACAGTTTTTGCTGATCTCATGTTTAAATATAAAGGATTCTCTGTGATGACTGAGTACGCTGACAAAGCAGCAACAGATAACGATCCTGTAGTAATGGAAAGTAACTCTATCGCAGGCACATACTATACCGGTACTGGGATCAGTATGCAGGCTGGGTATATGTTTGAAAATAATTATGAGATTGCCGCTAGATACACCGCGATATCCCCTGATGAGGTGGTAGATCAAAAAGATAACAGATATACACTAGGCCTTAATAAATATATAGTTGGTCATAAGCTAAAAATACAAACGGATTTCACTTACAGAGATCGAGAGGAGAGTAATGATCAACTTACATATCGTCTGCAAGTGGACCTTCATTTTTAAGAATACAATACATATAACCAACAATATTAAAACACGTAAAATCAATCAAATATGGAATTCGGATTTTGGGACGTACTACAGATAATAGGAGCATTAGCCTTCTTTGTTTATGGTATGAAAATGATGAGTGATGGTATCCAGCGTGCTGCTGGATCTCAATTGAGGAACATCCTCAGATCTATGACAAAGAACAGATTTCTCGGTGTAGGAACTGGATTTTTAACCACTGCACTAGTACAGTCTTCATCCGCTACCACTGTGATGACTGTATCTTTTGTAAATGCTGGATTATTGACACTTGTTGAGTCTGCAGGTATTATGATGGGCGCTAATATTGGTACTACCATAACAGGATGGATTGTATCACTGCTGGGATTCAAGATGAAGCTTAGTGCATACTCCATCCCTCTTTTCGCAATTGGTGTTCCAATGCTATTCTCCAGGAGAGGTAAATTCAAGTATTGGGGAGAATTTGTTATTGGATTCGCTATACTCTTCTTAGGTCTTACCTATCTAAAGGGTGCAGTACCTGATCTTAAAGGAAATACTGATGCCTTAGCTTGGATTCAAAGTATTGCTGATTATGGATTCTTTTCAAGAGTGTTATTTGTATTCGTAGGTGCGCTGGTAACCGTAGTAGTACAGTCATCAAGTGCTGCCATGGCAATTACTCTCACACTTGTATATACTGGATGGTTACCATTAGAAGTTGCTGCAGCAATGATCTTAGGTGAAAATATAGGAACTACCATAACAGCAGAAATCGCATCTTTAGTAGGTAATACTAATGCTAAGAGATCTGCGAGAATTCATTCTCTATTCAACATTATAGGTGTGACATGGATGATTATTCTTCTTCCGTGGATTCTTGGAATGTTAGGTGGATTTGTGGATAGTTTCAGAGATGTATTTGAATCTGGAATTAAAATCAAACAAGAAGGTCTTGATAATACTAACATCATAAACACATATAAGCTTGCGGCTTTCCATACAACGTTCAATATCATGAATGTATTAATTATGCTTCCATTTGTCAGCTGGTTAGTGAAGATGGCCATCAAGACAGTACCAGAAAAAGCAGGAGCTGATGATGAACATAGACTAAAATTTATATCTGCAGGTTTACTTACTCCAGAACTTGCTACAGTTGAACTACAAAAAGAAACTGCACACTTCGGTGAAGTAGCCAGTAGAATGTCTGCATTCGCAAGTGAATTAATAAACTCTACTGACGCTAAAAAACAAGGAAAACTTTATAAAAAACTCTTTAAATACGAAGAGATTACAGACAGAATGGAGATTGAAATCACAAAGTATATCACAAAACTTTCAAATAGTGAAATAACTTCTCGAACAAGTGTTAAGCTACGTAGTATTCTTAACATCTGCAATGATCTTGAGAGAATCGGTGATATCTATTACCAAATCTCTAAAACACTAGAGTCTAAGAATGAAAACAATCAGTATTTTACTCCAGAACAACGTAACAATCTCAACGAGATGTCTCAATTAATAGATCAAGCGTTCGCAATAATGAACAAAAATCTAGCTAATGATCATTACGATGAGGTAAACAAAGATGATGCAATGGAAATAGAAAGAGATATCAACAAATACCGAAACAACCTACGTAAGAACAACCTTTCTAGCCTTGGAGTTGATGGATATAATGTACAGTCTGCTATGATCTACAATAATATATTCTCTTCATTAGAGAAAGTAGGTGATCATATCATTAATGTAACGGAAGCTGTTGTAGGAGAAGTATAGCATACAATTAATCTGAACATATTATGAGCCATCAAGATTAATTTCTTGATGGCTTTTTAATTCGTATACCTATAGTAATAATCAAAATACTATACTAAAACTCAATATTTCCATATGCTGCAATTTTGTGCCATCTTAACGAGTCACAATAACTTTTCATTTGGTCATTGTCCTCTCTCAGACCACAATTATTCCATTCAGTACAAACATACTATGTCTTTTACCGTTAACTTTGTTGTGACAATTGATAGAACATGAGTATAAAGCACGAAGAGATAAAGGATTACTACGGTAAAGAACTACAATCATCAAATGATCTAAAGACCAATGCTTGTTGTACCCTAGAGGCTCCACCGATATATATCCAAGAAGCGCTCAAGAGGGTTCACAACGAAGTACAGATGAAATATTATGGCTGTGGTCTATGTATCCCTTCTCAACTAGAAGGACTAAGAATACTCGATCTAGGCTCTGGTAGCGGAAGAGACTGTTATATCGCAGCACAGTTAGTGGGTCAAGAAGGTGAAGTCGTAGGTATCGATATGACAGATGAGCAATTAGCCGTAGCCAACCAATATATAGATCATCATGCTGAGGTATTTGGCTATAAGTACGCCAATACCAAATTTGTCAAAGGAAATATAGAGAAGCTAGACGAACTCGATCTAGAGCCAGAAAGCTTTGATCTTATCATATCCAACTGTGTAATCAATCTAGCTACGGATAAATATAAAGTACTCAAAGACGTATACAACCTACTTAAGCCAGGAGGTGAGATATACTTCAGTGATATATATAGTGATCGTCGTATAGCTGATGACTTACAGGCTGATCCAATCCTCTGGGGAGAATGTTTGAGTGGTGCCTTGTATTGGAACGATTTTCTCAAAACTGCTCGGAAAGCAGGATTTACAGATCCTAGGTCTGTAAAGAATAATCCAATTACAATCGAAAATGATGAGCTCCTGGAAAAGTGTGGTGAGATACAATTTTTCTCAGTAACCTATAGACTATTTAAAATCGATGGCTTGGAAGAGGATTGCGAGGACTACGGACAAGCAGTTGCTTACAAAGGTACTATTGAGAATAACTCTAATGCATTTGATCTAGATGATCACCATAATTTTCCTAAAGGTAAAGTAATAACTATCTGTGGCAATACCTATAAGATGTTACATGATACTAGATTTGCGGATCACTTTGAATTTTATGGTTCTTGGGACACCCACTTTGGTGTTTTTGAAGGCTGTGGAGGTGCAATGCCTTTCGATGAAGATAATGAAACTAGTTGTTGCTAGTACAATAAAGATATCAGAATTAAAAAATGAGGAACATAATAAAATAAGGCGCTGCACAATCTTCATTGTACAACGCCTTTGGTAAAACAGTTTATCTTAACGGAAAGACATTCATTCAAATGCAATCATCTATCTATTGTAAAAAAAAATTCAAGTATTAGGAAAAGCTCGATAAAATCCTATTCACTTGAAATCTCTAAGTTGGCCGAGCTTATTTATTTTAATCTATAGCTTAATGATATGCTGAAATCCATACCTCTTTTATATTGTCTGCTGATATATTCTTGACCTTCCCATTTTATTGACTCTTTATAGTCAGGATTTAACAAGTTCTTTGCTGCAATTCTGACATCCACATCACCCAACTTCTTTGATGCTACCAAGTCCAATGTACTGATCGCTCTTACATATACATCAGTACCACTATCTCCTATTACAGAAAGATTATCTCCTTTATAGTTGTATGCAGCAGAGACATTGAATCCTTTGTCCACATTATCATAGCCCAGTACTGCGTTGGCTAATATTGGAGCTTGACCGAAAAATGGTCTGTCTTCTGGTGTAAAACCGCCCTGCTCTACTACATCGATTCCACTATTAATAAATGCGACATTAGATGTCAATTTAAAGTTTTCAAATTTTGACCCTAGGAAGCTCAACCTTTTTCTCATCTCAATTTCGATTCCTGATACATAACCAGTCTCAACATTTATATACTGACGTTCTACATTAGACGAATTCCGCAATGTCAAACCAATAGGATCTGTGAAGTCTTTATAAAAAGCACTTATCGCAAATACTTCGCCTGGCTGATAGAAGTATTCCCATCTTACATCGTAGTTGGATACTGATGTCTGCTTTAGGGCAGGATTACCTAATAAAAATTCATCCGTCAATACATCAAATGATGCAAAAGGAGCAATCTCCCTTAGATTAGGTCTAGCAATAGTTTGGTTGAATCCTGCTCTGAAGTTCATATCATCCGTCAAAGCATATATAGCATTTACAGAAGGTAACATTTTTGAGATATTTATAGATCCAGTATTTGTACTATCAGCTTCTATACCATCTATATTGATTTCATCAGATTGAACAAACATATCAGTAGACTCAAATCTAACTCCACCTACCAACGTCAGTTTTTCGAAAGGATTAAAAACTGTCATAATATATGCTGCATTTACATCCTCAGTACCATTATAACTATTCTTTGCAATAGTATTGTCAATGATAAAATTACCTAGGTGATATCTTTCTGCTCCACTAGAAGTAGTTTGAGTTTCAATCAAACCAATATTGTCTGCTCCAAAGAATGCATCAAAATCACCATTAAAATCTTCACCTCTACTAGCAGTACTATTGATATATCTATTCTCTCCGAAAGATCGATCTTTTCTTGAAGCGTAACCTCCTACTTTTAATTTATTAACAGTTCCTTTACCAAAATTTAGTGGAATAGTAATATCCAATTTACCCTGTTGACTTTCATCATTTAGAGTTCTCCAAAACCAAAATGGATCATTTACATTAGCTAATGGAATACCTTCATTTCCTGATTCACTATCATATTGGCTTGTAAAGAATCTTAAATTTGGTTCTTCTCTATCTGTAGTTGTATTTACAGCTGACCATTCTATCTCCATACCATTAAGCACTTTGCTAAACTTATGTTTACCGGTCATTTGCATGTTTAGCAATGATGTTTCAGTGAACCCATTATAACAACCAATTTTGAATAATGGCGCTTCAATGTTATTTCCATCCTCACCAAATACATATCTACCTTGCTTTTCAGCACTATGGCTATAGATAGTCTTAAATTCTAGAGTATGTGATTTATTAATCTTATACGCTAATCCTACTAAGGCATTTACTGTAGGCGATTCTGTACTCACATCCTCAGAGTATGAACCCCTATTGTCAAGTACTCCACTATCGATATTAAACAACAACCAATTATTACGCACTCTATCTTCTCTATGCTCCCAATCTCTCTTATATTGAGTAGACAATATCAATCCTAATTCACTTTCCTCTCCAGTTTCAAAAGTATTACCATAGTTAAGTGAGATTCCTTGATTTAACCCAGAAGTACGAGTATCATTATCAAACTTCCTATCGAATGCATTGATAACTTCGGTAGCTTTATCAGCAGCTACTTTATCTCCAAATCTAGAAATGAATTCAACATCTTTAGTCAAATATTGTCCCACCCCATCCTCGTTCAAAACCGAAGGTCTGTCTCTAGTACCGTCATCATATCCCAACCAATCATTGCTTCCCCCAGGATCTGTAAGGAATCCATCTTGGCCATTATCTACAGTATTGAACCCTGCAGAAAGTGATAAGGTCAATGACTCTGTCTCTGGAAAACTCTTTGTCTTTACATCTACATTACCTCCCGTAAATGTTCCAGGTTGGTCGGGTGTAAATGTCTTAGAAGTGATTACATTATCTAATATAGATGTTGGGATTAGGTCAAGAGAGGCACTATTACGATATGGATCAGCACCGGGCATAATCAATCCATCGAGTTGAGTAAGAGAGTATCTATCTCCAAGACCTCTTACATTGATATATTTTCCATCTTCGACAGTAGCTCCTGTAACTTTAGTCATAGCCGATGCCACTGTACCAGAAGCCAATTTACTCATCTCTTGAGCAGAGATACCATCTTGAATCTTATATGATTTCTTTTGCAATTGCATGACCGCATTTTCGCCTCTCGTAATTGCCTTGGCAGATACAACTACTTGCTCTATCATCTGTGATCCAGACGACATAGGGACATCAATATATGTCACTTCGCCATCCTTAACTTCAACACCTTCAATGAGTTTGTCATCAAATCCAATATATGTTACTTTAAGAGTATAAGTGCCCGGAGCCATTCTGATAGTATATTTACCATCGAAGTCAGTAGTTTCCGCAACATCAGTACCCTCTACGAATACATATGCCGAAATTAAAGTTTCTCCTATAGCCTCATCTGTAATTACACCAGATATAGAACCTTGCTGCGCGAAAGCAGAGAAGCCTAGAATCGTTAAGAAGATAAGAGTGTATAATTGCTTTACCATTTTAATTTACTGTTGAACTGTTTTACCTAATATTATTAAACTGTTTGCTTTCAAGAATTTCCTCTTGTATACAATGCAAATGTAAAGGAGTGGTATGTAGACAATATGACGCTTTGATTAAGGCACCGTTAAGGATTATCGCTTTAAGTTAACATTACGGTAATGTTCGATGTTAGGAGCCATGTCATACAATATTCTCATTTTTCCATTTCCATTTCTATAATGCCATATGTTATCAATACCCACACCTATATAAAATGCCATAGACAACATCAGTCATCTATGGCAATGGTATGAAAAAAACTTTTTCTAAATATACTACTCCTTAATCAACATCGCTTTTGCTAATGCTCCTTTATTTCCAGATATTAGGACTACATAAACTCCTCTCTGTAGATCAGAAGTATTGATTTCTTGTGATTGAGTTCCAGCTCCGAAAGTCTGAGCAGAAACTGTTGTAACCACCTTACCCATCATATCAATTACTTGAATAGAGAGAGTCTGCGCTGATTCTAAATCAAATGATACTGTCGTGAAGTTATCAGCTGGATTAGGGTATACCGCCATCGTCTCATCTACTACTGAAAGTGGATCACTAGTACCTGATACGATGTCACCGAAGTATCCATTATCAGATAATGCTGTCCAATTTAATGCCCAGTTAGTATCGTTATCAAATGCACCTTTGAAAGTAACAGCATCAAAAAATTCATTTCCTCCTGGAACAGTTACATCACCATTTAGTGCAGGACCAAATGCTACTCTCGGATCTAATCCTCCATCTGCAATTCTGCTGATTCCTCCCATGTTTGGATCTTCCAATACACTACCGTTATCAGTCAAGTGTGTGATCAATAGATTATCATCTCCACCATCAGTCGTAACGATATCTGCAAAAGTATCACCAGCACCAAAGTCATGGAATACGTTGCTTATAAATTCAAGGTCACCATCTAAGAATCTTTGGTAAGAATCTTGTGCTGCATCATTATCAATTACGATTGCTCTTCTAGCAAATCCTGTAAATACTGAATTATAAACTTTTGCCGCAGCGTCATCTCTAATTCTTAGTGCATCGTTATTGTCTTCATTATTAGATACATCTCCACCGCCGATAAATGTTGCATTAGCGATGATTGGTGTTACTTGCGGCGAAAGATCTGCTGCTTCACTTCCATCCCACTCTCCTGCTCTATTAGACTCCTCATCTTGAAGAGAGAACCAGTATTGACCATTTCCATACCATGACTGATCATAATCATAACTATCATCTCCACAGAAAGAGACTGCAGCATGCTTAACGCTTACGGCACCACCAAAAAATTCGATTCCATCATCTAGGTTAGCAAATACTTCTACATAGTCAATCTCAGTTCCAGATCCTACACCTCCAAGTGTCAATCCGTTGATCTCATTATTCGCTTCTAGCTTAGCTCCACCGTGTCTGATAGATACATACTTAAGAACTCCTGAATTATCAGCATTGTCTGTTCCTCCGTATTCTGCTCTTCCTTCCGTAGATGGTATTCCTTCGATGTTTTGCACACCACCATCAACTCCTACGATTCCGTTTCCTAATAAGATTAGTCCTCCCCATAGTCCTTTATCATCTTTAGTAAGATCATCATTACTATTAAGATCCATATCAAATTCTGAAGTGAATATAATTGGCGCATCCGCCGTACCCGATGCTTTGATTTGCCCTCCTTTAGAGATGATCAATGCAGATGATCCATCACCTGTAGTTGGTGTAGAAATACCTCTAATCACTGTACCAGGTTCAATATTAAGACAAGCTCCTTCTTCTACGAATACATATCCATCTAAGAAATATTCGTTAATAGCCAGTAGATCAAGTGTCTCTCCAGCATTTATTGAAGCATCTACGATTCTGATAGTTTCTGATGTCTGAGGTGTCACTAAGTCACCAAAATATCCATTATCTGATAATGCTGTCCAGTTTAAAGCCCAGTTGTCGTCATTTCCAAATGCTCCTCTATATGGTACATTATTGAAGAATCCATCATTGATCAAAAATGCTCCACCTAATGCCGGTGATCCATCATTTACTCTTGGATCCAATCCTCCGTCATTTGTTCTAGAGATACCTCCTAAAGATGGATCTGCTTTAGCTCCAGTTCCTGCATTTAATTGACCTAACAAGATATTGTCATCTCCACCATCAGTCGTTACTAGGTCTGCAAATGTTGATCCTGCACCGAAATCGTTAAATAGGTTGTTTACAAATTCAATGTCTCCATCTACTAGTCTTTGGTAAGAATCTTGTGCTGCATCATTATCTATTACGATTGCTCTTCTCGCAAATCCTGTAAATACAGAGTTATAAACTTTTGCCGCTCCGTCATCTCTAATTCTTAGTGCGTCGTTATTATCTTCATTATTAGATACAGGTCCTCCTCCGATAAAGGTTGCATTAGCGATGATTGGTGTTACTTGCGGGGATAAATCGGCAGCTTCACTACCATCCCATTCTCCTGCTCTATTTGATTCTGCATCTTGTAATGTAAACCAGAACTGTCCTTTTCCATCCCATGATTGGTCATAATCGAAACTATCGTCACCACAGAATGATACTACTGCGTGCTTTACTGATACAGCTCCTCCAAACCATTCGATTCCATCATCGAGATTTGCGAATACTTCTACATAGTCAATTGAAGTACCAGATCCTACACCTCCAAGTGTCAATCCGTTGATCTCATTATTCGCTTCTAGCTTAGCTCCACCGTGTCTGATAGATACATACTTTAGTGTACCAGAATTATCAGCATTATCGGTTCCTCCATATTCTGCTCTTCCTTCTGTAGATGGAATACCCTCTATATTCTGCACTCCGCCATCAACTCCTACGATTCCATTTCCTAGTAGAATAAGTCCACCCCAAAGCCCCTTATCATCTTGAGTAAGATCATCTGCATCAGCAATGTCATCAAATTGCGAAGTAAAAACGATCGGAGCACTAGCAGTACCTTGAGCATTGATTATTGCACCTTTAGGTACTATAAGTGCTGAAGCTGCATCTCCAGTAGTAGGTGTAGATATACCTTTAACAACTGTCCCAGCTTCGATATTTAATATTTGAGCTGTTGGAACAAAAATATATCCATCAAGTAGATATTCATTATCAGCAGTCCAATTAAGATTGCTTTCTATATTATCGTCAGTGATAGTTATTTGAGCAGATAAAAGGGATGTTAGAAAAACGAAAAGTAGAGTTAGTCTCATGTTGTATTAAATTTTGATTAAGGTTATAATTAACTGTTTGAGTTATCACTGTTTTACTACTACAAAAGTAAATATGTGGTATTTCCATAATGTATCATTTTGATTAATTGATAGTTAACAGCTGTTTCAACTCATTAACATTGAGCTAACTTTGGAGCGTGTGAGTTAATGTATAGTTTACAGGAGCATCTTAATACGTATCGGGATCCCTTTGATTGATGTGAGTTCAATAGATGATGTATTTGGGCAAATACATTATTATTTTTATTGATATGTGCTATAAATACTAGTTCTTTGAGAGATAGAATAATCCATTCTCGAGGCAAAAAGATTATGAGAGCAAAAATTAGATTTTTGAGAAAGGCCAAATATTGGTCTTACAAACTAAGAATACATAGAATACTACCATCCGAAAAACTGAATTTTGCTGGTCACACCGGAATGGTATCCCAATGGATTTCTGAGCATCGGGATATTGCTTTCACTGATTTCCCTTCCAATACATGGGATTATAATAAAAGATTCGAAGTCTATAAATACATTTTAGACCAAGAAATTAAAGAAAGTGAAATTGATTACTTTGAATTTGGTGTTTCTAAAGGTGTATCATTTAAATGGTGGACTGCTCAACATACTAACCCTGATTCTCGATTTTTCGGATTTGACACGTTCACTGGGCTTCCCGAAGCGTGGGGACCACTCAAAGCCGGATCAATGTCAAATGGCAATGAACCACCAACTATAGAAGGTATTAGACATTCTTTTTATCAGGGAGTATTTCAAGACACGTTATTTAAATTTTTGAAAACCTACGACTCCGATAGTAAAATGGTACTTCTGATGGATGCAGATTTATACTCTTCTACACTATTTGTACTCACTACTATGTCTAGATATCTAAAAAGTGGAGACATCATTATATTTGATGAGTTCAATGTACCGCTACACGAATTCAAGGCATTCCATGAATGGAGTACAACTTACTACATCGATTATGAAGTGATCGCTGAAGTCAACAATTACTATTGTGTGGCGATCAAAATAAAGTAATCTTTAGATATCAGAATTGTGCTTACATTTGTAATATGCCGAGTATTTCTATAGTCATATCTTACTATAAGGCCTTAGGTGATCTTAAACTCATTCTTAAAGCTCTAAATCAGCAAAGTAAATCTGATTTCGAAGTAATTATTTCCGAAGACGATACTTCTCAAAATACAAAGAAATTCCTCAATAACAATCAGCTTAAATATAACTTTCCTATTCTCCACAATTATCAAAGTGAAGATCTTGGATTTCGTAAAAACATGATGCTTAATAGAGCTATCTTGTCGGCCAATGCAGAAATGTTAGTATTTATTGATGGTGATTGTATTCCACATAAACACTTCGTAAAAGAGTACATCAAAGAGAAAGAATCTGATAGCATTTTGGTTGGACGTAGAGTTATGTTAGGACCAAAAATTAGTGCCAATATTCAAGCTACAGAGTCACTTAAAACCCTGAATATTTTTTCTATTCTCACATCTGATTCTACAAAAATTAAAGATGCCATCTACTCACCTTATCTTCCACTCACCACAAAAATTCGTGGGCTTGTGGGATGCAATTGGGGAATAAATAAAAATCACCTCCTAGCCATCAATGGATATGACGAGGACTATGTTACTGCTGGTGTCGGAGAGGATAATGATGTAGAGTGGCGTTTGGAATTGAATGGCGTCACAAAAAAAAGTATGAAGAACAAAGCCATAGTTTATCATTTGCATCATGAGAGATCTTATACCAAAGATGTCATATTTGCTAATATGGATATCTGGAAAGCAAAACAAAAAACAAATTATATTCAATGTATCAGTGGAATCGAAAAACTAGACTAAATATGTAAGTAACGAACTTTAAAAACGATACTAAAAATGGACAAGACAGAAGAATAAATTAAGCTAAGATTAGCCAGTCGAAAGGAATCAAATATTTTAAATTACTTTCGTTCGAATTAATCAAAAATCATTCACTAAAAGATACTCAATCATCAAGCTTATTGATCACTAAAATGTCTAAAAACCAACTCCGTCTTAGATAGGTTGATGTAAGAACTAGAAACTATTTACTTGAATATTTCTTGACATGATGATGTCTCTCGCGCTTTACATTCTGTAGGGATTGCATGTGAGAGGATAAGTATTGATTATATCTAGCTGTATGGATAGGATTGGATTCATCATACGTATCACTGTACATATCAGCCTCTATTCTCTGACGCAAAGCTTCATAAACAGATACAGCACAGGCTACTGAAATATTTAGACTTTTTGTAATCCCCATCTGGGGAATAACATAGTTACCATCACAATAAGACAAGGTCTCTGGTGTGATTCCCGCATGTTCATTACCAAATAGTAGAGCTATAGACTCTTTCATATCAATATCATACATTCCTACACTCTTTTCGCCAAGGTGCGTAGCCCAAATTTTATTATACTTAGACTTGATTACCTTGAAGCATTCTTCTCTATCATCAAAGAGGTGGACTTCTATATACTTCCATGCTCCAGAACTTGTAGTCTTACCGATCTTGAAGTCCTTAAGCTTCATATTATTCTGAGTATATAAGATGTAAATCTCCTGTATACCTGCTGAATCACAAGATCTAAGTACTGCTCCTACATTATGAGGATCGTGTACATTTTCAAGGATTACAGTTAGACCTAATTGCCGTCTAGCAGCTAGTCCCTCATAATTTTTATTTCGACTTTCTGTGATTCTTGATGACATGAGACTTACAATATCTTTTACTTTCTCTGAAATCTATTATCCTTAAAGTAAATCACATCTACATTTTTATTAGCGAAGTAGTCTATCTTATTTCCAGTCACTATATTTTCGTCTTCACTTTGGTATTTAGGAAACAATGCTATTGTACTTTGAAGTAACCCCTTAGAGTCTTGATTCATATTGAATTGAAATCCACTTCCATGTTTTACCATAGCCCTACCAATATAGAGCATCATATCATATCCTTCGTAAGCCTCCTTAGTCGGTAAAGCTCCGTAGGTATCGTAGTATTTACTCTTGAACTGTGCGACGGATTTATCTTTCTTATCCACAAAACTAGATGTCACTACATGGGCAGATGTACCATTATAATTATCAAATGTCAATTTCTCAGAGTCTAGCACGATAGGCATTCCGTATACAATTACATTATTCTGTCCTCTTTCAGCGGTGAGTCTACGTATCGCTCCATATATGAATGATTCATCTTTGCTATTCATGTTTGGGATCAAAAACACTTTAGTCTTGGGATCTTCTCCTTTTTCAAGCGGAAGGTAATCATAGAATAACATACGCGATTCCTTCAACGAATCTAGAGGTATAAAATACTCCGCTATCGGAGTTCTTTCTTTAGACATATAATAGCTTCGTGCCAATTTTTGAATATATTTTGCTCTATTCTTATCTGTTTTATTCCCTTCTTGCCCAAGTAATACTACTTCACCAACTTCATAGTTTTGACTTACATGCTCTACCATCTTTTGATAATGATCGAGCAATGATGGCTTGAGTTGCACGAAATATGGATTGTCATTAGTTGTCTTACTACTAGAAATCCATGGTGAAACTAATGTTATTTCTTCCTTCTTAGCAAATTCTGCCGCTTTCTTAAGATCGTCTTTTTTGTAAGGACCTATGATAACGTCTGCTCCAGCAGATTGAGCTTCTCTAAGCTTAGTTGAGATCGTACCTCCATTACCTATGTCTATAGTAGTCATCGTCAGATTAGCACCTTCGCTATCTAAAATATCGAGTGCCATTTTAGCGCCTGCATAGTAATTGATCATGCGCTCATTTCCTTTTCCAGAATTATTGTACTCAGCAGACTCCAAAGGAATAAGCATCACAATATTATAGTGATCTTTCCTATTCGAGTTACCATAATTAGAAGATAAATCACTATTCATAGACTTAGTATCCGTCTTGATCTCTGTCCATTGAACAGTATCTACTTTGGCCACTCTCTCTTTTTTCTTTGGAGGAAAAGATGACTTTCTAGTATTCTTGTTGGAAGATGATCGGCTAGTAATTTTATCAGTTCCACCACAAGCCAGAAGCATTAGTGCAAATAAAAAAATTACAAATACCTTACTCCCATTCGATAGTAGCTGGTGGCTTGGTGCTGATATCATATACAACTCTATTTATACCTTTTATTTTATTAATAATCTCACTAGAAACTTTAGCAAGAAACTCATGCGGAAGAGGGCTCCATTCGGCAGTCATACCATCGACTGAATTAACACAACGAAGCGCAATCGTAAATTCGTATGTACGCTCGTCTCCCATTACTCCTACGGACTGCACAGGCAACAAGATTGCTCCAGCTTGCCATACCTTATCATAAAGGTTGTACTCTCTCAGTAAATTGATATAGATAGCATCTGCTTCTTGGCATAATCTGATCTTTTCTCTATCTATTGGACCAAGTACTCTAATCGCAAGTCCAGGACCCGGAAAAGGATGTCTACCTACCAGATGTTCCGATATTCCTAACTCTCTTCCTACCCTTCTCACTTCATCTTTAAATAGCATACGCAACGGCTCTACGATCTTTAGATCTAATAGATCAGGTAATCCACCGACATTATGATGGGACTTAATCGTAACGGATGGTCCATGCACAGATACAGACTCTATTACATCAGGATAGATAGTACCTTGAGCCAGCCATGTAGCATTGTTTATTCTTTTAGATTCTCTCTGAAATACTTCTATAAATACACGACCAATAGTCTTACGCTTTTCTTCTGGGTCGGAGATTCCTTCTAATTCATCTAGAAATTCATTAGTTGCATCTACACCAGTAATATTAAATCCCATACCCTCGTAAGACTTCATTACCTCAGAAAACTCATCCTTTCGTAAGAGTCCATTGTCCAAAAATATGCAATGTAATTTGTCTCCGATAGCCCTATGCAGAAGTGATGCAGCCACAGTACTATCTACTCCTCCTGAAAGGCCTAAAACTACATGTTCCTCTCCGATCGTAGTTCTAAGTTCTGACACTGTCATATCTATAAATGACGCAGGTGTCCAATCGCATCTACATCCTGCGATCTTCTTTACGAAATTTTCAAATAGCTCTTTACCTTGTAAACTATGATAAACTTCCGGATGAAACTGCACACCATAGACTGGATGATCAAATGTACCGCTTGCAGATCTATATGCCGCTACAGGTATATCGGCCGTACTAGCGATCACTTCGAATCCCTCTGGAACAGAAAGCACTGAGTCACTATGCGACATCCAGACCTGAGCTTCATTTTGTACTCCTTCAAATAATGGATCATCCGAAATCTCAAAATGGAGATTAGCTTTGCCGTATTCTCGTTTATTACTCTTATGAACAACACCACCAAGTGTCTTGGCAATCCATTGTGCACCATAACATACTGCCATCACTGGAATAGTACCTATAAGGTGTTGAATATCAGGCATAAGTGCATTCTCATCCAAAACGGAAAATGGGCTGCCTGACAGGATAATCGCTTTAGTATCAGCATCTACACTTGTCACCTTGTTATAAGGTTTGATCTCGCAGTAAATGCCTATCTCACGTAGTCTACGTGCTATTAATTGGGTAAATTGTGACCCAAAATCAAGTATGATGATCTTTTCGTTCATACACACAAATATATGATTTTTCCTAATGGATAGAGATAAATTAAAAATTGATGGAAGGTTAATTTCAACCGCCTATTAGGATAGTAAGATTAACGATACGTTACTGTAATGTATCTCAAATTCCAATAGTTATCTCACTAGCATTAGAGCACGACCTTAGTCACGCTCCACTTACTCTAATCAGTCCACCGGTCTTTGGACACTATAAATCAGCTCATTCTGAAATAACCAAAACTTGTATATAGAGAGTGATCCAGATTACCTCTGATTAGGTTAAGGAAAAATTCTGCATCTTCTAAATAAATTCATTGCCAAAAAACATTGAAATTTTCATATTACTAGCATATCTGATTAGACTTGGTTTGTAAGAACCTTGCCATCTACACTGATAATACTTCATAGTCTTATAGTATTAGAGTAATAATCACAAAATTACATCAAACCATTTTACATTTTACTTTGCTAAAACTAATTTAACGATAGAATTGCGACCGTCGAAAGTAGATACTTTCAATAGATAAGTTCCAGATCGTAAATCATCTACCTGATAGTAATTCACACCACCCTTCCATTCCTCCAGCGGCCTTCCAGTAATGTCATAAAGAATCACTTTACTAAGTTTCTCTTCTGTCGTTATCTGAAACGATCCGTCTGTAGGATTAGGGTAGATAGTAGCCTCTAACACAAAATCATTTTCTACACCAGTATCTAATCCTTCCACAGAGTAACTTGTATTGTAAAAATCTAATCCCCCTCTACGATTACCTATCAATAGCTCAAGAAAGCCATCATTATCAATATCGAAAACTGCAGGCACCGAATTTCTTCCTATCAATATATTACCAAGTCGATCATTTTTAAGAGTAAAAAGTTGTGTATCTTGATTATAATTATTCCAAACTCTAATTTCTCCAGCATCTGTACCCGTAAATAAAAGTAACTCATTTTCCGTTTGATAAAAATATGGAGAATTTGATTTTACACTATTACTTTCTAAAGGAATTATACCATTCGAATTAGGACTATCATTCTCTTCCTCACCAAACATTGGTTCGGTTACAGTTCCTATATTTTGAAAATAATTGACTGCCCTAAAACTTCCGGCGACTCCTGTATTATTAACCTCCCCTAAAACAATATCATTTAATCCATCTTCATTCAAATCCACAATCTGAGGTATCAGATTTGTCCCTGGATCTAGATCCATATATTCAGAAAAATATCCATTAAACTCTAATGGCTGATTTGCGCCCGCCTTATTCTCAAAATAAAATAAATCTCCATTGCTAGGTCCACTACTGCCATCACAAACGATCAGATCTAAATCACCATCACCGTCCAAATCACCGAACGCAGGCGCTAATCTCGAACTAAATTCTAATAAACTTGAAAATGATAAATAGTCCTCATCCACCAATTCAAAAGCAGGTTCTGACTCTGTACCTATGTTTTCGAATAAATGCAAACCTATTTGACGAGTAGAACTAGTGATTTGATAACCACTATTACCAACTAGAATATCAGTCAACCCATCGGCATTATAATCTATGAACGTTGGTGTGGTATATCGACCGATATTTATAGTCTCATCCATTAACAAATCTTTTCTATCCAATTCGAATACAGGCATTGCATCAGTATTAGTATTTTGATAATACCAAATGTGATTAATATTGATCCCACTTTCCTTAGCAATTGAGCAGGACACAAAATCTCTATTACCATCATTATCTACATCTACATAATATGCTGCTGGATTGATGTGTTGATTTACTCCACCTTCGGATTGTGGGTATTTTTCTATTACCAAATTAATTCTAGCCAAGTCTGTATCACCACCGTTTTGTAAATACACCAGTGTGGCTGTCCCAATGTCACCAAGCACTACATCCATATCTCCATCTCCATCTCCGTCAAAAGCCGCAACCGTAGATCCACTATGTCGCTCTGTGGCTAAGGGCCCTTCTTCTAACATAGTAAATAGAAGACAAGGTGCGTTCGCTGGATTAGAATCTGCATTAATCTCAATTTCGGGAGTATTCCCATCTTCTTTCACCTTACCCCAACAAGTCTCTCCCGTAGTAAACACCAATCGATCTAAACCTAAATTTTCATCTGCAGCAAGATTTTCATACAAGAAAAGATAAGACCCACCATCCTCAAATGATAAGATATCTATATCACCATCACCATCCATATCGACAATAGCGGGCACATCGGTATTCATCGCCACATAGATCTGTCTTCTCTGTATATTATCTGAGGCTGTAGGGAAATCATAATATAAAGTATTGGGATCTGCATCACCGAACATTTGCTGCTCAAAAGACCATACGCCATTCACAACACTTCCTTTCCATACTGATACTCCGTTATTGTTACTTGGAGGTGCTCCAAATATATCTTGAACACCATCGCCATCATAATCCACTAATAATACCCAATCGTGCAACTCAGTTGGGAATGCTCTTTCATACTGTGGTGCATGTTCAAAAGCAACTACTCCCTCTCCACCCTTATGCAAAAAAGCATAAGGCCTATTTCCATTACGATCAAATACAAACAAATCTATATTACCATCGCCATTAAAATCAATATTGCTAAACTGTGGATTGACTAATCCTCCTAAGAAACCAAATGCTAGATCAGAACCGAAAGCGGACATTGGATAGTTGATCTCACTAAAGTCTTGTGAGTAACATATCAACGAAAATTGCATGATACAAAGGATGAATATTGATTTTATATAGCTCATATATGTGACTTTCGTATTAACATTTTATAGTACGCTAAAAATAATAGGATATAATAACGTATGACTACTCTTTGGCGACTGTTCATCATATTTTCTTAAAATTATATTATGAATGACCCAACATATTGTTGAAATAGGATAATAAAATTCAATCTCAACACCAACGGTTCATGACTAAACCTCATTAAAAGCACTTATATACTTACATTATTACTAATGTATATATGTAATTCTTTACATTTATGCCTCTAATAGGTATAAGACAGTCTCAATGGTGCGATATATTTAGTGAATTAGATAGTTTAATACCTTATTAACACAATAAAGACCATAACAATCGTCTTAGTATTAAGAAATACGGAATAACTAAATAGTAGAGATATGGATACGACGCTACTTGCAATGGAAAAAGAGAACAAGAAAAAAGGAATGCGCAATAGCATAATCTTACACTTGTTATTATTACTACTGGCATGGTACTTATCGTGGCCAGCGTCAGTGCCAAAACCACAGCCTATTGAAGTGGCAATTGTCTTTGAGGAAAGTAAGCTAATTGACTTTGCTATGGAAGACAGCAGTAAAAGTAAAGCTACAAAGGCAGATGAAGGCATGACAAGGGAGCAAACTGAAGAGGTAAAAAAAGTAAAAACTACTCCTACAGAGGTAAAAGTAGAAACGCAAGTAACAGTTCCTACCCCACCTACTCCAACCAAAGACTTAACACCTACAGAACCAATGATAGCTGAAGTGATAGATGAAGAATCTCCTGTAGAAGCTATAGAAGAGGAAATGGAATTTGACGAGCCCGAAGAAGAATTAATCCCAGAGACTGTGGAAGTTGAAGAAGTAGTTAAACCTACGAAGACAACCAAACCTGCATTTGAAACTGCACCTACAGGTAAGGATAATGGCGAAAGTGAAACAGGTACGGATAAACCATCATCTATAGAAGGCGAAGGTGGTAATGGCAAAGGAGATAAAGGAGATGGAGATGGTGCAGATAGAGGCGATGATGGAGATAGTGGTTTCGGCGATGAAGGGGCCGGTACTGGTGCATATGATGGTTCTGGTGATGGCGTATTTGGACGTAAAGTAATTTATAGAAATCATGCAGAATTAGCGGCAGTAACTGCAAGTGGATCGGGTAGGATATATGTCAAGGTATGTATCGATAGAAAAGGTAAAGCAACATATACTGAAATCGACAACTCCAATACTACAATCAAAAATAAGAATACACTTAGAAAAGCACTCAAGATGATCAAATCATACAGATTTGAGCCAGATCCTAAAGCTCAAAAAGAGCAATGTGGAATGATCAAATTATTCTTAGACATCAATGCTTTTAAATAGATAACAATTTTGTACAGAATATATAAATCCTCATTGGCCTCTGCTGATGAGGGTTTTGTTTTTTCATTACATTTATATCCAAACTTTAATGCTTAGGAATTATTAGACTACACCACCGGGAGACTAACATATCCTTTAAAATATTTATCATCTTCCCACTCATGATCCATATAGTCAGTTACTTCATTGTATATCGTATCTCTTTCGATTGGGTGACGACCAACCAACTTGATCATCTGAACTAATTCCTTAGTGGAAAGCGATGGATTTTGTTCTTCGCTACCTGCCATAGTATATATCTTGGTCGTATCGTCGATCGTACCATCTATATCATCTACACCAAATGCCAGAGAAAGCTGAGCGGTATCTCTACCAATCATCGGCCAATAAGCTTTGATATGATCAAAATTATTTAAATAGATACGTGCAATTGCGTAATTCTTGAGGTCTTCTACTACTGTGGTCTCATCTACATGCGACATCTCGTTGCCTTTATTACGAAACTTGAGCGGAATAAAAGTTTGGAAACCTCCTGTCTTATCTTGTAAATTCCTGAGTTGCTCCATGTGATCAACTCTATGTCTATATTCTTCTATATGGCCATATAACATGGTCGCGTTAGATCTTTTTCCCAATTCATGCCAAATCTCATGAATTCGTAGCCATTGATCACCACTACACTTACCACCTGCAATCTGATCTCTAATCTCTGGATGAAAAATCTCTGCTCCACCTCCAGGCATACTATCCAGTCCAGCATCTAGCATCTGCTTCATTCCTTCTTCGTAACTTATCTTAGCTTTCTTGAAAATATAGTGATACTCAACAGGCGTCAATGCTTTGACATGTAGGTCTGGCCTGTGTGCTTTTATACTACTAAATAGATCTGAATAAAATGGTACATCATACTGAGGCAATACTCCACCTACGATATGTACCTCTGTGACTGGCTTGCCATCATAACCTTTTACGATGTCCATCATATCTTCAATGCTATATTCCCAACCTTCCTCTCTTTTCTTGATCAATCGAGAGTATGAGCAAAATGAACAGGTATACAGACATACATTGGTTGGCTCCATATGGAAGTTACGATTGAAGTATGTCTTGTCACCATGTTTCTGTTCGCGGATATGGTTAGCCAAAATACCTAAGTACCCTAGCGAAGCATTTTCATATAGATAAACCCCATCATCAAAACTGACCCGTTGACCTTCACTTACTTTCTTGGCGATATCTACGAGAGTAGCATCGAAGTTTTTATCATTTAATACTCGATCGAGTCTAACCTTATAGTCTGCCATGGTAGTATATATTTACATATTTATTATCTGAAACAAACATAAGGTATAAGGGTTTAATCATCTTAGCATTTTAAAAAATATATAGTGGATTGAAGGCTTATTTGTAGATTTACCCCATGCTCTCTATTCTGATACCGATATACAATGAAGATATTACTACACTGGTCAAAGATCTGTCGTATCAATGTAACCGTCAGAAGATCTCTTATGAGATCATATGCTTCGATGATAAATCTCGGCAGCTCTACAAAGACAAGAATGAGGTATTACGCTCTGCATTTCGAATCAATTATGTTGAATTATCAGAAAACCTAGGAAGAGCTAAGATTCGCAATTGGTTGGCCAAGTCAGCAAGTTTCGACCATTTTCTGTTTCTAGATGGTGATAGCAAATTAATCAATAAGTCATTCATCAAAAACTATGTAGAACACCTACCTACAAATAAAATAATAGTAGGAGGCAGAATATATAAACCTAAGCAACCCAGGAATATCAAGAAGATATTACATTGGAAATATGGTACTCTTAGAGAATCCCTACCTGCTCAAAAACGACAAAAGGCAGGATTTATCCACTTTCACAGTAATAACTTCATCATTCCTGCGGAGATATTTAACAAGCATAAGTTTGATACTGAGATCAATGGATATGGCTATGAAGATCTAGTGTTCGCCCAAGAGCTAGAAATCGCTGGCTATGAAATTACACATATAGACAATCCTACTCGACATAACAAGATAGAGAATGTAGAAGCTTTTCTGTCGAAAACAACTGAAGGAATAAATAATCTGTATCAACTTTATATCACCGGACGATTAAAAACTACGCGACTTATCAAGGCGTACGAAATGCTCAAGAAGTATAAATTACTTGGAATCACATCAAAGCATCTACGAAAGAAATATCCTAGTTATGAAAGTAACCTAAGATCGGCCGAACCATCTATTCGTCAATTCAATTTATGGAAGTTATATCAGTTTATACAATTGATGAAAAATTAGTCTTTTCTGAAAATAAGAATTGGTTAACTTTGTCTTAAAATAATAGAACACCAATTCATGCAACACGTATACTTAGATCACGCCTCTACTACGCCATTGATAGAGCCCGTTATTCAAGAAATGAATACCGTTATGAGGGAGCACTTCGGTAACGCTTCTAGCATACATCATCATGGCCGTCAAGCAAAGATGTTAGTCGAGAATGCTCGAAAGACTATTGCTAAAGCTTTGGGCGCATCAATTGGTGAAATATTCTTTTGTTCCTCGGCAACAGAGGCGCATAACATGATACTCACCAATAGCATCAAAGATCTAGGAGTACAACGAATTATATCTTCTCCAATTGAGCATCATTGTATTATACATACCTTGGACCACTTAGCTAGCATAACGGACGTTGAGATCGTCTATCTGGATGTTGATAAACTTGGATCAGTAGATCTAGATCAATTGGAAGGTTTATTGACTCAGGACAAAAAAAAGACATTAGTCTCTTTAATGTACGTCAACAATGAGATAGGTAACATAATAGACATATCACGAGTATCTGAAATATGCACTACGAATAGTGCTTTGTTTCATTGCGATACCGTGCAAGGAATAGGCAAACTCCCACTTAATGTAAATGATGCACCAATGGCATTTTTAGCTGGATCCGCTCATAAATTCAACGGTCCCAAAGGGGTAGGCTTTTTTTATATGAATGGTGACAATATCATCAGTCCAATGATGTATGGCGGTGCTCAAGAAAGGAATATGCGCGCAGGCACCGAAAACATAATCGGTATCACTGGAATGGCAGTAGCTCTTGAAAAAGCTATTGAGCAAAAAGAAGAGAGAGCAGATCATATTAAAAAGCTAAATCGACATATGCGAACTCGACTCGACGAACTAGATGAGATAATTATCAATGGCACAAATCAAATTGATAACATATTAAGCGTTTCTTTTCCTGCTACCGAGAGAGTAGATATGCTAATGTTAAATTTAGATATTTCTCGTATTAGTGCTTCATCAGGTAGTGCCTGTAGCTCAGGAATAGAACATGATTCCCATGTACTACAGCATATTGGACATTCTAAGGAGCGCAAGACAATTCGATTTAGTTTTTCACATTTCAATACTATCGAAGAGATAGATTATGTTATTGAAAAACTTAAAAAATTTACCCCTATAAAAGAAGCATATAATAATTGATAGATCATACGCCATACATGCAGCGAGCTATCGTGCTGGCCAAACTAGGAACCAAAGCCGTCAGGTCTAATCCAAAGGTTGGGTCAATATTGGTTCACAAAAATCGCATTATTGGTGAAGGTTACCATAAGAAATATGGAGATGCGCATGCTGAAGTAAATTGTATTGAATCTGTAAGAAAAAAAGATCAACATCTGATTGCCCAATCACGTATTTACATAACGCTAGAGCCTTGTTACCATCGTGGCAAAACACCACCTTGTGTTGATCTTATTATCAAAAATAATATTAAAGAAGTGATCATCGGAATCACCGATCCCAATCCAAAAGTAAGTGGTCAAAGTATCGCTAAATTGAGATTTACAGGTATATCGGTAGTTGAAGGAATTTGCAAAGAAGAATGCCACAATTTAATTCGTCCTTTTATAAAGTTAATGAATCAAAACTCGCCATGGGTTCATCTCAAATTTGCAAAATCGAAATTTAATTATATGGCTGCCAAAGAGGGTCAAGTATGGCTATCTACTCCGCAGAGCAAATTGTATGTACATACACTTCGCAGCGATGTAGATGCAATTATGATAGGCACTAATACGGCCAAGATAGACGACCCTTCTCTCACCACTCGCATAGTAGATGGAGATCATCCTATAAGAATTGTACTCGATAGAAAAGGAGAATTATCTAGTGATCTTAATATCTTGAGTGACGGATATCCAACTATCTACGTTACAAGTAGAGAAAGGACACTGCCATCATTTGTGAAGTTATTGATTCATGATTTTGATCATGAGAATCAATTAGAAAAATTATTGCCAAAATTGTTCAAACTGAAAATTTTCTCTATCATCGTTGAGGGAGGTTCCACATTATTAAAGTCATTTAGCAATTTCAATCTTTGGGACGAAGTAACTGTCATAGATACTCAACATGAATTAAACAGTGGTATGAAAGCACCAAATTTAAATGGAATATTAGTCAAGAGAACTTATTGTGATTCTAATGTGATTAGTAATTTTATAAAAAATAACTAAACCACCAAATCAATCTCCTTGAAAAATGAAAGATGAGACAATCATAAGAATTATACTATTATAACAAACATAAAGCAAACTCTTTAGGGCTCAATAATCCACTCTAAATTTCATTTGAGAGATTCATTTATAAATTAAGCTTACAATAATAGACAATAACTATCTTCGCTCTGCATTAGACACTTACTTATGTTAAAAGCCAATATAAACGATCAATCTCTAGACTATACTCAAGAGCAGATCGATCAACTAGATATGATATATGATGCTAATGGCAACCAATATCATATACTCAAAGATGGAAAGAGCTATAAAGCTCAACTTTCATACAACAATAACAATCCAAAAGAAATTACGATCCTACTTAATGGTACAGAACATACTGTAACTATCAAGGATACCGTAGATCAAATGGTGGATAAAATGGGACTTTCTGTAGTTGAAGATGCTACCGCAGGAGACATATTGGCGCCAATGCCAGGATTAATCCTAGATATCATGGTCTCCGCTGGAGATTTTATATCTAAGGGAGATTCATTATTAATACTTGAAGCTATGAAGATGGAAAACGTCATCAAAGCAGAAGCCGATGGTATAGTGAAGTCTGTATGTCTAGCCAAAGGTGATTCGGTAGAAAAATATCAACTCATCATAGAAATAGAAGCAGATGCATAAGATACTAGTAGCGAATAGAGGTGAGATAGCCCTAAGGGTGATGCGTACTGCCAGAGCAATGGGAATAGGTACTGTAGCAGTATACTCAGAAGCAGATAGACATGCACCACATGTCAAATATGCAGATGAGGCGGTCTTATTAGGACCAGCACCTTCATCTGAATCTTACTTAGTCATGGATAAAGTGATCGCCGCCGCCAAATCAACAGGAGCGGATGGCATACATCCAGGATATGGATTTTTGAGTGAAAATTCAGAATTTGCAAATAAAATTGCGGCGGAAGGAATCATATTTATAGGCCCAGGTCAAAAAGCGATAGAGACAATGGGGAGTAAGCTAGCTGCCAAAGAGGCAGTAAGAGCATACGATATACCAATGGTACCTGGAATCGATGAAGCAATTACAGACCCAAAGAAAGCCATAATGATCGCGAAAGAAATAGGATTCCCTATACTCATCAAAGCTTCTGCTGGTGGTGGAGGAAAAGGAATGCGTGTAGTAGAATCGGAAGAAGTACTAGAGGAGCAAATGAATCGCGCCATTAGTGAGGCTTTGTCTGCTTTTGGTGATGGATCAGTTTTTATAGAAAAATACATCAGTTCTCCAAGACATATAGAAATACAAGTACTAGCAGATAGTCATGGTAATGTGGTTCACTTATTCGAAAGAGAGTGCAGCATCCAACGTAGACATCAAAAAGTAGTAGAAGAAGCACCATCAGCTGTATTGACTCCTGAGCTTCGTGAGCGTATGGGAGAGGCAGCTATTAAAGTTGCCAAGTCTTGCAATTATGAAGGTGCTGGAACTGTAGAGTTTCTACTTGATAGCCTTAATAACTTTTATTTCTTGGAAATGAATACTCGTTTGCAAGTTGAGCATCCTGTAACAGAGTGTATCACAGGTGTAGATTTAGTAGCTGAACAAATCAAAGTAGCTAGAGGTGAAAAACTATCTTTCACTCAAGATGATCTCAAGATCAAAGGTCATGCGGTAGAGCTCCGAATCTATGCCGAAGATCCACTTAATGACTTCCTTCCAAGTATGGGAATATTAGAAACTTACATAAGACCAACAGGAGAAGGTGTAAGACTAGATGATGGATATGAGCAAGGAATGGAGATTCCTATCTATTATGATCCGATGATCGCCAAACTGATCACATACGCTGATACACGGACTGCCGCCATACAGAAAATGAAGCTAGCGATTGCTGATTACAAAATAGTAGGATTAGAAACTACCCTACCATTTGGGAAATTTGTGATGGAGAATGAACAGTTCATATCTGGAGATATAGATACTCACTTCGTAAAGAAATACTACTCTCCAGAAGCATTATTAAAAGGTCAAAATGCTGAAAAATCTCTTGCCGCTGAGATTGCAATCAAATATTATCAAGAGCAAAAAAATAAGTTATCTGTAACTGCTAATGAAAGTGATGAATGGCTAAAAAGGCGGACGTGAAAGAATGAAAAATTAATTGATTATTGATTGAGTGATTATTGATTCAAATACAATGGAAGATAAAAAAAAACAACTCCAAGACAAGATCGATGCTGCCAAATTGGGCGGTGGCCAACGTCGTATAGATAGCCAACATGGCAAGGGCAAACTTACCGCTAGAGAGCGTATTAATCTACTTTTTGACGAAGGATCGTTTGAAGAGATTGGTATTCTTGTGACTCATAGAACTAAGGACTTTGGTATGGAAGATCAAATCTTCTATGGTGATGGAGTAGTCACTGGATACGGTACCGTCAATGGCAGAACAATATATGCATTTGCACAAGATTTCACAGTTTTTGGTGGATCACTATCCGAGACACACTCTGAGAAGATAGTAAAAATTATGGATCTCGCCATGAAGACTGGAGCACCGCTGATTGGACTTAATGACAGTGGTGGTGCACGTATCCAAGAGGGTGTAAGATCTCTAGGTGGTTATGCAGATATCTTTTATAAAAATGTAATGGCCTCAGGAGTCATCCCTCAGATTTCAGCGATCATGGGGCCTTGTGCAGGTGGAGCAGTGTACTCACCAGCGATGACAGACTTTACCATTATGGTAGAGAATACAAGCTATATGTTTGTCACTGGTCCTAGCGTAGTCAAAACAGTTACCAACGAAGAAGTTACTTCTGAAGAACTCGGTGGTGCAAGTACACACTCAACAAAGTCAGGTGTCACACACTTAACTGCATCGAATGACTTGGACTGCATCATGCAACTCAAACAATTACTCAGTTACCTACCACAAAATTGTGAAGAGAAACCAACAAAACTAAAATACGAGATCGGAGATGAATATAGAGACGAACTAGAAAGTATAATACCCGCAAGTGCTAATCAACCCTATGATATCAAAGAAGTAATTTCTGGTATTACGGATAAAGAAAGTTTCTACGAGATCCATAAAAACTATGCAGATAATATCGTAGTGGGATTTGCTAGATTAGGTGGCCGAAGTATAGGCATAGTAGCCAATCAACCCATGAGTCTCGCAGGATGTCTAGACGTCGAGAGTAGTAAGAAAGCAGCAAGATTTACTAGGTTCTGTGACTGTTTTAATATTCCACTACTTGTACTTGTGGACGTGCCAGGATTTTTGCCAGGAACTGATCAGGAATGGAATGCGATCATTACAAATGGAGCAAAACTTCTCTACGCTCTCAGTGAAGCGACTGTACCACGTATATCTGTCATCACTCGAAAAGCATACGGTGGAGCATATGATGTTATGAATTCTAAGCATATCGGAGCAGATTTCAACTTTGCTTGGCCAGGGGCTGAAATTGCTGTAATGGGTGCCAAAGGAGCAAGTGAGATAATCTTCCGTAATGAAATAAAAACATCAAATGATCCAGCCGCTACACTAGCCGCTAAAGAAAAAGAATATTCCGACTTATTTGCCAATCCATACAGCGCTGCTCAAAGAGGATTTGTTGATGAAGTAATCCAACCAAGAGAAACAAGACGTAAGCTGATTAAGGCATTTGCTTTGCTTGAGAATAAGGTAGCTACTTTGCCTAAGAAAAAGCATGGGAATATACCGCTATAGAGGTTTAGAAAGATTGGACAAGAATGGGAGAGATCCTCACTTTGCGCGGATGCAATGAGGGCATAATGCTATGACAAATATTCAACAAGCCACAAGCGAAAATATAGAAGATATCACTGCTCTTTTTGATGAGTACAAAGTCTTCTACAAACCCAAATATGATATAAATTCTGCTGCTGCATTAATACCTGAGCGAATCACTAAAAGTGATTCTGTTATTTTCTTAGCCTAAATAGATATTCAAGTTGTGGGATTCACCCAAATATATCCAATGTTCTTATCTGTGAGTATGCAGAAACTATATGTGCTAAAAGACATCTATGTTGACCCTACTCATAAAGGTAAAGGCATCGATAAAATTCTACTAAATAGAGGAAAAGAATATACTGTAGAACATCATGGAAAGAGTCTCATTCTCGAAAACGAAATCAACAATACCGGAAAACATCTCTACGAAAGATTAGGTAAGCTAAAAGATTTACAGTATCTCAATTATGGTTGTTTATCAGAAATCAAATAAACTTATTTCCTAAAATAGGAATTACAATATAAACTTATTCCTAATTTGTCCTTTATTTTGTAATTACATTTGCGATCAAATCAAATCTAGTATAAAAATTAAACCTAATGTTGTCTATTGAAAAATTCAATAAATCAATCGCATAATTACGAAAAGTAAAATCTTTTATAATTCTAGATAAAAGTTGAATGAAATTAATAATTTTTAAAAATAAAAATGAAGACATTAATCAACATTACTCTACTATCATTCGCAATGCTATTTATGAGTATGTTAAATGCTCAAGATACGGTCAAAAAGAAAAATGGTGAAGTATTAAAAGTAGTAGTTAAAGAAATTAACGATAGTCAAATCAAATACTATCACTTTGACGATCCTAACCAAGTACTTTTTACTTTAGATAGAATGACAATTACTGAAATTAAATTTGCTTACGGTAAAGAATACAAGGAAGAAGAATCGATAATGACGGACGATTACTTCACCGAAGATCAAAATATGGTACTCTCGTTGAGTATGTCTAGTATGCTGTTTGACGCAATTATTATATCCTTTGATAAGGCTATCGATCCTAAATCTGGATTTCAAATCACAGGTAAACTTTTAGGAATCGGGTTTGGGCCAAGTTTTGAAAATTGGTATAATAGATCTGGCTTTGACCTAGAAGTAGGTTACAAACTCAAATTTAGTGGTTTGAAGAAAAAGAAATGGGAATATCGTCCAAATCATTTATTGAGTGGTCGATATATAATGCCTTCTGTGGGATTCACCACATACAGTGAAGATAGATCGTCTAGCCAAATAAAAAAGAACCTAATTCATTTAGGTCTAAAATTTGGTAATTTAAAAATTATTCAGAAATTAATTATAGTTGACTACTACACTGGATTTGCTTACTTCGGCGGTAGTAAGAAAAGAACATTAAACAGTTATGGTTCTGATGTTGACTTCGAATATAATGACATCAATGCCGGAGATCTGTTAGGAAGCGGTAATTTTGCTGTCACCTTTGGGTTTAAAGTTGGACTTGCATTTGGTCAATATGGGGAACAAAAAGAAAAGTTGAAAAGAAGAAAATAAGATTGCAATAAATATGAATAGTTAGATGGACATGCCAATTAGGCTTGTCCATTTTTTATACCCAATTTCACCGAGTACCTCCTCTTACGGCACCTAATCTTTTTTTTATAGAAAGATTAATCTATCACAATCTACAGCTGTAGCTTTGGATACTTGACCAGACCATTATTTAGTGACTATAATTCTGTATTTGTTGCCATATTAATTTAGAATATTTATGAGGTCACTCTCAGTATTTCTTAAAAATACCATGATTATGACAAAGTTTTTATGGAACGCAGATTCCATTTTCAGTTCTATAACTTCTATAACTTATAAATCATCCGACATAAGTTTAGCATAAGGATTTGATTTAAATTCTGAGCCACTTACTAATGCGGTAAGAATAGATTGTCCTGATGTATCTAGTACTGAATCTCTAGTATCTAGAGTTCCATCTCCAAATCAAGCTTTACTTGTAATATTGGCTTTGTCACAATCTTATTCTGCGTGTAATGCTTTACACTTGTATTGCCATTCTTTGAGTTTTACTCCGAAACTATCCAAACCTGTATTTCGTTTCTTCACTTCGATACGAGGCCATCAAATTCAGCAGATCTATCACCATTACTTATGGCAGCAGCACCTATACAAGCCGTATTAAAACTAACAGTGCAATTAGTGTGACAATCTTAATTAATTGGTTGGTTTGATTAAGAATAATAAAGTATTAATTATTTGACTTAAACTACCATAACTAGTCATTTATAAATATCAAATCTATACAAATAGCCATTTTGTAATAATTGGAACGATTAAATTAGATAAAACTTATATTAAATGTAGAACACAAATTATTATTTGTGAAGATTAATCAATTACAATAAAGCTTTACAATTTACTGCCAATCAATCGTATTTATAACCTGCAGTCCTATATCTCAAATCGTGTCGATAATACACTATGTGCATAATCATTGAGTTGGCCAATTTATATTTGATTAATGGTAGCAAAACACAGAATTATAGGCTTCCACACTTATCTTTGTTATCGATTAGAAGACATAAATCGTACACTTTTACTAGCATTATGAACAAGAAAATAGTTACTCTAGACGAATTTATCATCAGAAGACAAAAAGAGCATGATGATGCTACTGGCTCTCTCTCAAGATTACTAAGGGATATAGGTATCGCATCTAAAATTATCAATCGCGAAGTAAATAAAGCTGGTCTTGTGAATATACTCGGAGTAGAAGGATCAGAAAATTCTACTGGTGATATGGTGCAAAAGCTGGACATATTTGCCAATGAGAAAATCATAGAATTTCTAAGCATGAGTGGAGAATGTGCGGCCATTGTATCAGAAGAGAATGAAGACATCGTCAAGCTCCCAGCTGTAAATGGAAAGAAGGCAAATTATGTGCTAGTAATGGATCCTCTAGATGGATCATCTAATATAGATGTAAACGTAAGTGTAGGTACTATTTTCGGTATCTATAAGCGTAAATCTGAATTCGATAGGGAAATAGAAATAGAAGACTGTATTCAGGCTGGATTAGAACTAGTAGCATCAGGATATGTATTATACGGCACTTCGACTATACTAGTCTATACAACTGGTCATGGTGTCAATGGATTTACTTTAGATCCTAGCATCGGTGAATTCTGTTTGTCACATTCCGATATGAAGATTCCTGCTTCTGGTAACTATTATTCAGTAAATCAAGGGTACTATCTCAAATTCGATTTGGAAATGCGTAGATATATAGATCACTGCTCTGATCTTAATTTAAGATTGCGATATATTGGAAGTATGGTATCTGATATCCATAGGATATTATTCCAAGGTGGAATATTCTTGTATCCAAATACACGTAAATACCCACATGGTAAACTTAGACTTCTATATGAGTGTAATCCTATGGCGATGATCGTAGAGCAGGCTGGAGGTAAAGCTATAACATGTGGTCTTGAACGTATACTTGCTGTGCCAGTAAGCAACATACATCAGAAAGTGACTATAGCAATTGGATCACCAGATATGGTCGATGAGATGAAAAAATTTGTAGAAAGATATAGTGCGGTAAACGCTTAATTTTACAGACTATTCATTACATCTTATTCTTCCCTACCTTGATTTGGCTTTAATACTACATTGTATTGATATTTCTTACCTTCAAACGCTAAGGATAGAATATTATCATTCATTATTTTAGACACAAGATCTTTGTTGATTTTAATATCGATTTGGTTCTCATTTGCTTTATTTTGAGATACGAATACGAATTCAGTCTGGTCCGAAAAATAAATTGTCACTTGGGTACCTGACAATATATCACAACTCATTGCAGGCTTAAGAATATGTCTATTTTTTGATCCTCTTCGTTGAAGGCCGCCATCAAATATCATCTTTCCATTATTATCTACTATAGAAGTTTTGTGTTAATTTCATATAGGTCATGTACCCTATTGTATGATTTGATGTTATATGTATTAATTGATTACAGTTAATGTCTTCAGAAAAAGTAGGTGTTGAAAAATTAAGCGGTATTTAGAGTAGAAAAAGTATGTTCATAATTAGAATCTGTTTAATTATAAATTAAATCAAAATTTTGTACCACTGGGATTTGTGCAATATTTTTTAGAAATGGAATAAATACAGTAAACAGACAGAAATACTATCGTTGAAAACAAGTAACTTTGACCCAATCCAAAAAACAAAATGTGAAATCACTTAAGATCATTTACATATTTATTTTAAGCATTGCAACAATACTGGGATGTAGACAAAATGCGTTAAATAATAAAACAGAATTTTTTTCCATCAAAGGTGAAACGATGGGAACCTATTACAGCATCAAGTATTCTGATGATCACAAGAGAAATCTAAAGCCACAAATCGATAGTATTCTTTTTGATATCAATCAATCACTTTCTACCTATATTCCAGATTCATACATATCGAGAATTAATTCTGCTCCGGATATAATAGTAAATATGTCTGCAGATCAACATTTCATCAACAATTATACTGTCGCCAAAAAAGTATTTGAAAATACTAATGGACTATACGATCCTACAGTAGGAGCTATGACCAACTACTACGGATTTGGGAAAGATAGAAGAGTAATGCGAGAGAATATCCCCAGTAACACCCTGGACAGTCTCAATACTCTTGTAGGTATGAATAGGTTCCATCTTCAAACTTTAGCCAATGCGAGTCAAATATCGAAAGCACATGTAAATATGCAAATAGACTTTTCATCCATCGCTAAAGGATACGCAGTCGATGAGATAAGTAATTATCTACTTAGCAATGGCTGTAACAACCATCTAGTAGATATCGGTGGCGATGGTCTAGCCAAAGGACTTAGTCCCTCAAATAAAGATTGGACCATAGGCATTAATAATCCTGTTGAGAACAGCTCTATCAATGAATTTGCTTTGGTCATATCAATATCTGACAAAGGTCTAGCAACCTCAGGCAACTACCGCAATTTCTATATAGCTGGAGAAAAAAAATACGGGCATACTATCAATCCAAAATCCGGACTTCCAGAGATCACTACCCTACTTAGCACTTCAGTCATCGCTGACAATTGTATGATTTCAGACGCCTATGCTACCGCTTGTATGGTCATGGGATTAGCGCAGAGTCAAGATCTCATCGCCAAACTTCCCGGCGTAGAAGCTTGTTGGATTCATGATGCGGATCAAGATGGCGAGTTGGATATGACTATGAGTGATGGGTTTGAAGTATTTCTTGCAACTCAACATTGATTAAATAATCAAACCAAAATACGACTACTTTTTTTCGACTTTTGTACCTGAATAGCTTTATTGATTTGGACGAGCTCGTCTACTCCAACTTGGATATTATCTAATTTATCTTTTCTAACAGTTAATCTGGAAGAAGATTGAACCTTCTCCAATCATTCCCATACACATTACTATCTTTATGAATCTAAAGCAAACATGAAAAGCTAAATATTTGTACATACATCTATATAGTTTGTTTCATACTCCTTCACGATTGATCTGAGATAGTAAACACATATAAAACGACATCTACATATGCAGGACATAAAATTCAATTTAGATAGAGACTTAGTATTCTTTGATATAGAGTCTACTGGACTCAATGTGATGAAAGATAGAATAGTACAGATCGCTCTAATCAAATATCCGAAAGGAGGTGAAGAACCAATAGAAAAGGAAATGCTCGTTAATCCCGGTATTCCCATCTCTGAAGAATCTATAGCAATCCATGGCATTACTCCAGATAAAGTATCAAACAAGCCGACATTCATCCAAGTGGCACACGAGATCAATGACTTTATCGGTGATGCTGATTTAAGCGGATATAACTCTGATCGATTTGATATACCCATGCTCATGGAAGAGATGGCTAGAGCTGGAATCGACTTTGATGTAGACAATCGCAGAGCTATAGACGTACAGAAGATATTTTACAAGATGGAGCCGCGGACATTGGTAGCTGCGCTCAAGCACTTCTGCGGTAAGAAGTTAGAAGACGCTCATGATGCTTTAGCAGATGTAAGAGCTACTGTCGATGTACTTAAGGGTCAGTTGATTATGTATCAGGAGACTGACTATGAAGACAGCGATGGTTATACCACTATACGTCCAATCAAAAATGATATGGCTGCTATTGCAAAATTTATTGGGGATACGCGCACAGTTGACGCTACGCAACGTTTTAAGTATAATCATCAAGGAGAAATCGTCTTTAATTTTGGTAAATATGTAGGTCAGCCAGCTGCTGAATTATTATACAAAGACAGACATTATCTCAATTGGATACTAGAGAAAGACTTTTCTACACAAGTAAAAAAAATCGTTAAAAAAATCGTCAGAGAATATGCCGATAAGCAGAAACAGCAAAAATCTTAATATAGTCTTCGGATTATTAGTAATAATGCTAAGTCTCAGCTCATGCTATGAAAATGTAGAAGGCTGCCTAGATCCTAACTCATCTAATTATAATGTAGCGTCAGATGTAGATTGTGAAGACTGCTGTACATATCCCACCCTGTCTCTATTAGTGGCCTATGTTTTGGGAGAAACTAGCTATAATAGAATGGATACTCTGACCAATGATATTGGAATAGAATTCGTCATCGAGGATGCCCAATTCTACTTTAGCGAAATAGTCTTAAGCGATGGCACAGAAGATTATCGTATCGATGAGACATTTGAGTATAGTGATATCAATGGAACTGATCGAATAGCCATAGACGATATCGCGCTTGTAACACCCAATGTATTTAGGTATCCATTGGGTACCTTTACGCAGTCCAATGATTATACGAGATTGATGATAAACCTTGGCGTACCTGAGATAATCGATAAAGCACAATCTATTACTGTGACGAGTGACCATCCATTGGTTCAATCTGGAGACAGCCTATTCATCGTGGATCAAAATCAATACGTCAACAGCTGGATATTACTGAGGCAAGTCGGTATCCATGATATCGCAGACACATTGCAGATCACTGGAACAGATTTCACTTATGTGTTTGATGATATACTCATTAGCCAAGCACGTGGATCCTCTCTCGATGTCAATATTAAGATTAATTATGAACAGCTGATTCTTGGTATAGATTATAATACTATGAACAAGTCGGAAGTCATTGCTACTATTGGGAATAATCTGACCGATGCAGTTTTACCTAATTTCTAGTTAATTTAGGAATTGATTTGTCTTGTTAGATTTTTAAAAATTTTATAAATCTTAAATAGTGTAAGAATTAAAACCAACCGTATAACTTTATTGTTATAATTTTTATCTATATCTAAGCTTACATGAACAGACTCATTGGAAATATCATTTTAGTCATTTTACTAGCTATATTCATAGTAAGCTGTGATGGTGATCAGATTATGTCATCAAGAGATCTCGAAAATATTCCTTTTAATCCTGAGCCTTATGTAGTTGATGTTCCAGATGGTTTCCCCATACTAGAGATTCCTGAGGATAACCCTATGACTTTAGAAGGTGTAGAATTAGGTAGAAGGTTATTCTATGATCCTATACTTTCTGCAGATAGTACAGTTTCTTGCGCTTCTTGCCATTTTCCAGAGCTAGCATTTACTGATGGACTTAGAAGAAGTATTGGTATCAGCGGGCAGCAAACAAGCAGGAACTCTATGAGTTTGGTTAATGTCGGATTCTATTACAGTGGATTATTTTGGGATGGCAGAGTACAAACCTTGGAAGAGCAATCTCTCCACCCTATCGAAGATCCTATAGAACAGGGTAATGATTTAGATGCGCTTATTGAAAAGCTAAAAGTACATGAAGACTATGCTGCGCGATTCAGAATGGCATTTGGAATAGTTGACAGAAGCCAAATCAATAGAAAACTCATCGGTAAAGCTATAGCACAATGGGAACGAATCATTGTCTCTGGAAATAGCAGGTACGATCAATATAAAAGAGGAGAAATCAGCTTAACAGATGAAGAAGATTTAGGCCATAGTATGTTTTTTGATTTTGATGATGGATTCAAAGATGCCGAATGCAACCATTGTCATAATGTACCTTTGTTTACAGCTAACAGCTACCATAATAATGGTCTCGATAGTGTAGGAAATGACTATACCTTATTCAAAGATATCGGCCTTGGAATCAACGGTATTGAGAATGATACGGGTAGATTTCGAACCCCTACTCTTCGTAATATAGCACTGACTGCACCGTATATGCATGACGGTCGATTTATGTCATTGGATGATGTATTAAATCACTACAACTCTGGTATCCAGCCTGCTAGAAACAAAGATCCATTAGTAGCCAACTTAGAGATATCTCAAGAAAGCAGAGATGCTCTATTAGCTTTTATGGAAGCTCTTACTGATACTTCTTACTTAAAAATTCCACAGGTTTCCAGTCCTTTTTAACTATGTAATTGCGGTGTATTATTCCGTTTACATCACTTGAATAACCTCTGCACGATACATTATTTCGATTAATAATACTATTGACATTTTTCGGTGTATTGGTTCCACAAATCATGTTTTTTAGTCGTTATGCCTTAGAATTTATTAAGCTAACAATATCTTAACATATCGATATATTTATTATATCTTGTTTGTAATTCTTAATTAAGGAATTTGAAAATTGTAAAGTAATTTGGCAACTTGTCACTTTTCAACGCCTATTGTTAAAACTAATCAATAACCAAATAATTGTAAAAAGTATGAAAACAAAATTTACATTTTTATTTGCTTTGATGCTATGTTTTGCTGCTACTATGCAAGCTCAATTCACTGCACAAGGTAAAATAATAGAAGCATCTGGAGAGCCGCTCATCGGTGTCTCAGTGCTCGTAAAAGGTACTACTCTAGGTACCATTACAGACATAGATGGCATGTATTCGATCATGGTAAACTCGTCCGAAGCGGAGCTTGAGTTTTCCTACTTGGGTTACAAGTCGTCCACAATAATAGTATCCGCTGATTCTCCAGGTGGAGACATAACATTAGCAGAATCTACAAATCAATTAGATGAAATCGTGGTAACAGGTCTTGCCACCAATGTAAAGAGATCTAATCTCGCAAACGCTGTCGCATCTATTGGGGCATCAGAGATATCTGGTGTGACATCACAACCAACTATGGAAGGTGCACTATACGGTAAAATCAAAGGTGCAGATATCAGATCTAACTCTGGAGCTCCAGGTGGAGGTATGTCTGTCAAGCTTAGAGGGGTAACTTCTATATTCGGTAGTCAACAGCCATTGTACATAGTTGATGGTGTTTTTATGGACAACTCAACTATTTCACTTGGTACCAATGTAGTATCTGCCGCTGCTGGTGGTGGTAATACTGCTTCTAATCAAGATGATGCATCTAACAGAATCGCCGATCTTGTCACAGAAGATATTGAATCTATCGAAGTACTAAAAGGTGCATCTGCATCTGGGATCTATGGATCTAGAGCCGCTGCTGGTGTGGTAATCATCACGACTAAGAAAGGTAAAGCAGGTAAGAATGAAGTGAAACTATCACAAACATTTGGACTTTTGTCAGCAACTAGATTACTCGGACAGAGAAACTACTCACCTGAGGCAGTAGATGCTCTTGGTGGTACTGCAGCACTTGCTGCTAATGGCCTTACTGACTACGAGAATGAGTTATATGGTAATACTGGACTACTCTCCACTACCCAGCTTAGCTTCTCAGGAGGAAATGATCAGACGACATACTATGTTAGTGGTGTGTACAAGGATGAAGAAGGTATTGTAGAAAATACTGGATATACAAAAGGATCATTCCGTGCGAATATAGGACATCAACTTACTGATAGAATTAAACTAGATGTAAGTAGTAATTATATCAATGCTCAATCAGGCAGAGGATTCTTTAATAATGGTAACACTAACACTACAGTAGGATATGCTCAAGCATTTACTTATCCATGGGAGAATCTTTTTCCAGACGCTAACGATGTTTACCCAGCAGGTGGAGCAGGATCTAACATTTTGGAAACTACAGCTAAAGTGACTAATGATGAAAATGTAAACAGATTTATTAATAGTGTAAACGCAACTGCCCAACTCTTTACTAGAGATAATCAAAGTCTTAAATTAGTAGGTACAGTAGCAAGAGATCAATACAATCTAGAAACGCAGGCTATCTTTCCAAGGTCACTGACGTTCTTTAGTGCTGACGGATCACTTGGTGGAGCATCTATCTTAGGTAATACTAGAAGTACGATTAATAGATTAGCTGGATTTTTAGTACATGATTATTATACTGATAGTGGAATGAACTTCACTACACAAGTTGGTATGACTGGAGAAGATTTTGATAGAAATACTATTATCACTACAGCTACCGATCTTAACGGTGTAGAGACTAGTATCTCACAAGCTGCTAACCAAGCCTCTTTCCAAAATCAAATAATCCAAAAAGATAGAGGATTCTTTGTACAAGAAGAGGTTAACTTCAATGACAAAGTATTTGCAACAATAGGACTTAGAGGTGATAGATCTACTAACAATGGTGATGCTAGCAAAATGTATTATTATCCAAAAGCTAACATAGCTGTAAATCTTCACGAGTTCGGATTCTGGAATGTAGATAGTCAGATTAACCAATTTAAGTTAAGAGCTGCATACGGAGAAGCTGGTACATTCGCTAATTTCAATGACAGGTTTAATTTACTTAACGGTACCGTAATTGGAGGTTCATCAGGACTAACATCCTCTACACTTAGAGGTAATAGCTCAGTAGGACCAGAGAGACAAAAGGAATTAGAAATAGGAACTGACATAGCTCTGCTTGATAACAAAGTAAGTATAGAGATTACTTATTACAACAAAAACGTAGATGATGTATTGCTACGAGCTCAAATTCCGACCTCTACAGGATTTACAAGTGAAGTAGTGAATGCTGCTGAGCTTAACAATAAGGGGTTAGAGATATCTTTGGGACTTAGACCAATAGAAAACGAAAACCTAACTTGGACGACTAATTTCAACTGGTGGAAAAACACGTCAGAAGTAACTAAGCTTGATATAGATCCGTTCAACCTTGGCGGCTTCGCTGCTTCTCTTGGTCAGTACAGAATCCAAGAGGGAAGTAGTGCTACTCAAATAGTAGGTACAATTAATCCAGACAATTGTGATAATTGTGATCCTGATGGTGATGGATTTGCTGTATATGGTGATGCTGAAGCTGATTTTAACTTAGGTTGGATCAATAATGTGAAATTTGGCAACTTTGATATGGCTATGGTATGGCATTGGAAAAAAGGAGGTGATGGAGTAAATCTATCTACACTTCTCTATGATCTTGCTGGTACTACATGGGATTATGATGATAAGACATTAGACCCATCAGGTGAGCTTGGCAACGGTGACTACAGAACTACTCAATGGTTTGCTGGTAATGCAGGACCATGGATCGAAGATGCATCATACATCCGTATGAGAGAGATTGGTTTATACTATAATATCTCTAAAGAAAACGTTAAAGATCTTGCTGACCTAAGAATTGGTGTATCAGCGAGAAACTTAATTAACATCTTCGATTACAACAGTTATGATCCTGAGGTATCTAACTTTGGTGGCAACGTACTAGCTAATAGTATCGAGGTAACTCCTTATCCAGCTAGTAAGCGTATCAACTTCCACATCACTGCAACATTCTAATAACACCACTTAAAAGAAAATAATAATGAAAAATATATTTAATAAACTATTGATATTATTCCTCGTAGTAGGAATGGCATCATGCTCACTCGACGAAGTAGCCAACCCTAACGGTCCTACTCAAGAGAGCTATGCAACTGATGCAACTTCAGCTCAGCTTCAATTATTAGCTACTGGTGTAGAAGCCGACATGCGTAATGATATGGAGTTTTACTATCAGACAGTATCTATCGTAGGTAGAGAATATTATGATCTCAATGGTACTGATCCAAGGTATACAGGAGAACTACTTGGTGCCGGAGATGGTGATGGAGTACTTGACAACAATGGATTTCTTACCACAAGATCATTTGGAGCGAGATATAAATCTGTACGTAATGCACAGAACCTTATCAATGCTGTATCTAATTCTGCAGCAGGATTAGATGATGCAGGTAAGAATGGATTTTATTCTTTCGCCAATACAGTAAAAGCTTACCAACTCTTACTTACACTTAACAGACAGTTTAATAATGGTGTGAGGCTAGATATAGAAAATCCAGACAACTTAGGACCTTTTGTTTCCTACTCAGAAGGATTAACAGGTATCGTAGCAATACTTGAAACAGCTAAAAATCAAGCAGCTGCAGCAGGTAGTGATTTCCAATTTGGTTTATCAAGTGGATTCACAGGATATGACACTCCATCAACATTTACTCAATTCATCAATGCATTGATGGCGAGAGTCCAGTTATATGCAGGCAACAATTCAGGTGCTATTTCAGCATTAGAAGGATCCTTCATAGATGCTGCAGGAGACATGAATGCTGGACCAGCTCACATATTTTCTGGATCGGGTAACGATCAACTTAATCCTATCTTCTACCCTGAGACACAAAAGTATATGGCACATCCAACATTTGTGACAGATGCAGAATCTGGTGACAATAGATTAAGCAAAGTAACTACTGTAGATGAAGCTATGATAGATGGACTATCTGGCGATCAACTTGTAAGTGTATATGCTTCTAACGATGCTCCAGTTTCCATCATCCGTAACGAAGAGCTAGTACTTATAGCAGCAGAAGCAAATATCGGTAATGACAACGGTATGGCAGCAAGCATGATCAATGCTGTAAGAACTGCTAATGCATTAGACTCTTACACAGGTGGTATGGACGATGCATCACTTACCAACGAAGTACTGACTCAACGAAGGTATTCTCTATTTGGAGAAGGCCACAGATGGATTGATATGAGAAGAGCAGGTAGATTAGGTGATCTTCCTATAGATAGAGCTGGAGATGAAGTATTTACTCAATTCCCTAGACCAGTACTGGAACCTCAATAAATTCTAAATACTATAAATATTATTGATAGGTCCACCCTGATTTTCAGAGTGGGCCTTTTTTATGTGTATAACAAGCTGAACTTTCACTGCCCATTGCAAGATTTGCTTCAAACAAACTTTTTTAGATTCAACAAATAAGCACCTAGAACATAGGCAAACCCAGTCACTATGCAATACCACTCCTCTTAACAAACTGCCAAAATCCTAAAACTCAAGAAAATTTATTTGAACAATTAATAGAAAATTAGAATAAAAAGTAAACACAAATACATACATTTAATAAAATATTTATGTTTAAATAATTATTAATCAGCTATTAGTGTAAGAAACAAAAAACATATTATAATTATTAATATGTTACAATATGTTATTTTTGTACTTGTTTAAGGCAGTTTCTCCACCTATATTTGTATTATAATTAGTAGATGAACTAATAATTACTAGTTATCTAGCCGAAAAAGATCGGCCTTTAAAATTAGATATATTCATGAGATTATAAATATTAGTTATCATTTGTCCGTCTGGGGAGACTGACATACGATAACAGTTTTGAACTCTAAATGTACCGATTGAAAAAATTTAGCACGAGTTTAGTTATGGCCTAGTCGAGGCTTTTAATAATATCGACAATTTTATTTTGGATATGTTCATGGGATTATAATTTGCAATATGGCCGCTGGGGAGCGGCCATTTTTTTTGCCTGTATTTAAAGGAAAATTGTATTCCATACAGATTATTGCTATTTTAGATCAGTCCTTGCCGCTAATGTGTTTGATGTATTAAAGAAGTAATCTAGTAATTCTTTAAATATGTTATTAATACAATACTTATTTACAGCAATAAATTGATATGAAAAGATTTGTACTTTCTGTGGTTACGTTATTGACAATTTCATTCTCGTTACAGGCACAAGATTATAGACCGATTGAGTGGGATATACTTAGATTGGGGTATGTTAGCCCATCAGCAGAAGGTATAGGCAGTGGAATTTCTTTTAGTACTGAACCTAGATTTAATATTAACAATAATATTTCTACAAGTATAAAAATGGAATTTGCATATTTTGGATTGGATCATATTTTTTCATGTGGTGATTTGGGAGCAGTAGTATCCTATGTATTGATTGGAGATTACTATTTCCTAAATGAATCAAATAAAAGAGCTTTTGCTGGATTTGGAATAGGAACATATAGTGGGATAGCCATTTCAGCATATCGTGAAGGAGCTTGTGCAAAAGGTGGCGCTATTGATAGAAGTTCAGGTGTAGTTTCAAGGTTAGGATTCAAACTTGGAATTATAAGAGTAACTGGAGAATACAATATTCTGTTAGCCGAAGAAGCAAATAATTACTTAGGAATTCACTTAGGATTCACTATCGGTGGAAGAAGGTAGAAATTTATTTCTGCAGGATACTTTCAGTGATTGAGCTTCATATCTCAACCTATTTTTATCACTTTATAAAACCAGTACAATTACTGACGTGATTTCAATAAAAACTGGACTTGGTCGTGGCCAAAAAAAAATCATCTTTTATATGATAGACTAAATAACATTCTCAATTATGGACCATACTTTTTAGAAGAAATACTCTTGAAGAGTAGTGCACTTGTCATCCACCAAACTAATTAAGTTACTTAAGTTACACAAAGCTATTTTACAAGTATTACATTTGTCTTTAATCCACGATCACAAGACCAAATTACTTTCTAATAAAAGGTCTATTCGATTGTTATCTGCTCACAATACCATCTATATAATCTATTGCTATGAATACATTGAAAAAAGATATTGAAACCAAGTATACAGCATATTTTTTTTTAGCATCGGCCTTAATGCTTTGGGTAGGTTGGGTTTTATCTCCTCATAATATCGGAGAGTATATCGTTTCTTCTGATTTTGAACCAATCGGCGAAAATATATGGTTTTGGATCTGGATGTTTAGAATTCATATCTTCGGGTGGGTTACGATGGCCATAGCTATATTTGCTTTAGTAAGTATTACAGCCCGTAAACCGAATAGAGTCATTTTGGTGCCTGGGGCTGGAATGACTATTGTGGGTACATTTACAATAGCTATTGCCATGGCTTTTTATTACAATTTTGGAGCGTGGGGAGTTGGAGAAACTAGTGGAAAATCACCTGAAGAAATTGCTCTATTCATGGAGAGCATACTATATACTAATCAATATGTCACCTGTTTTGTTAGATTTGGAAGAATCTTCTCTGGAGTCGGATTGGTTTTACTTGGGTTTGGTTTTGTAAAATGGAAGCTATTACCTTCATGGTTATCTTGGTTTACTATTCTATTAGGGCTTGTAGCCATGTCAGTCATTTTATTTATTCCAGAATACTATGAGCATTATAAGCCACTATTTCATGTAAAAGCGGTTTGGTTGATGCTTATGGGTATCGTCCTTCTTAGAAGCGGTATTAATCAAGATTCTTAATACTTCTAATTCTGAGATATTAAATAATTATTATTTGGATTTCGCTTCATTCCAGAGCTTATCCATCTGATCAAGGCTCATATCCGTTAGAGGCTTTGTTGCTTGAGCTTCAATATATTCAAATCGCTTTTTAAACTTTCGATTGACCTTCTCAAGCGCTGTTTCAGGATCTATCCCCTTGAATCTAGCATAGTTGATCAATGAAAACATGATGTCTCCAAACTCATCTTCCATTTTCTCTGGATCGACATCTACTACTTCTTTGAATTCTTGAATTTCTTCTTCTACCTTTTCCCATACTTGTCCAGCATTTTCCCATTCGAAGCCCACTTGAGCAGTCTTATCTTGCATCCGGTAAGCTTTTACCATAGCTGGTAGCGACTTGGGTACTCCAGATAGCACAGATTTCTTACCTTCATTAAGTTTGAGTTGTTCCCAATTTCTCTTCACTTCCTCTTCATCCTCCACATGTACATCGCCATAGATATGGGGATGTCTATTGATAAGCTTATCACACACCGCATTGAGCGAATCTGCGATATCAAAATCTCCAGTCTCCGAGGCTATCTTACTATAGAATACCATATGTAGCATGACATCACCGATCTCTTCCTTGATCTCTTGCATATCATTATCTAGAATGGCATCAGCAAGCTCATAGGTCTCTTCTATAGTCAAATTCCGTAGTGATTCCATCGTCTGCTTTCGATCCCAAGGACATTGCTCTCGCAGCTCATCCATGATGATCAATAATCTCTTGAAAGCATCTAATTTGTCTTGCATCTTCATAACTAAAAAGTCTAATGTATATTAGGTGAAGTAAGGCTAATAAAGCCTTATATTTGCAGCCATATAGCATGGTGCTATTCTATAAAACTTAAACCGCTAAGATATGCGAGAATTTTTGATTACCGCTGGGATAATTTTTGGAGTATTTGGAATTTCGTTCATCCTGATCAATATCAGACATATAATCACAGGTAATGAGTTTAGAGGAACCTGTTCATCCAATAATCCAATGCTCAAAGACGAGTTAGGGGATTGTAGTCTATGTGGTAAGAAAGCAGATGAAGTTTGTCAAATGCCTGAAATAGAAGCAGCTAATTAATTTACTTCTTTTCTAATATTCTTGAGCCTAGAGCGGCTAAAGCACTACCAACAATAAGGGTTAAAGATACGGTACAGATCAACACTTCTATGCTTGTTTTTATTCTAGCAACTATAGCTAAAAGTGCATTAAAATGTAGTAATAGATTCTATACCTAGAGTTTATTTTTACATTTAATTTTCACACATATAAGACAATTACAATATAAATTGATTTAAAAAGTCTTATTTAACCGTGGGATTGTACATATTTAACAAAACAAAGATATAACAATATTTTATATATGATAAAGTTTATTATGAATGTCAGGTACTTATACATTACGTTTTTCGCCATCTCTTGTATAACGCTTAACGCACAAGCTCCAATAGTAAAGTCGAGTGGTGATATATATGAAGATCTAGAGAAGCTAAAAGTACTAGGCTCCATCTTGTACGTAGCTGCCCATCCTGATGATGAAAACACAAGATTGATCTCATACTATGCTAATGAAGTAAAAGCACGCACTGCTTATCTATCTCTTACAAGAGGAGATGGAGGACAAAATCTAATTGGACCAGAGATCAAAGAGCTACTTGGTGTCATGCGTACCGAAGAACTTATGGCTGCTAGACGTATCGATGGTGGCGAGCAGATGTTCAGTAGAGCCAACGATTTTGGATATAGTAAAAACGCTGAAGAGACTCGAGAAATCTGGGAAGAAGAGAAAGTGATGTCTGATGTAGTCTGGGCCATCAGAAAATATAGACCTGATGTAATTGTCAATAGATTTGACCATACCAGCAGTGGAAAGACGCATGGTCACCACACAGCATCTGCTATTCTCAGTTACGAGGCTTTCGACTTATCCGGAGATAAAGATCAATTTTCTTATCAACTCAAGTACGTCGAGCCATGGAGTGCCCAACGTCTATTCTTTAATACTTCTTGGTGGTTCTATGGAAGTAGAGAGAAATTTGCAGAAGCTGATAAATCAGACATGGTCACGATAGATATAGGTACGTACTACCCTATCAAGGGAAAATCAAACTCAGAGATCGCAGCAATATCAAGAAGTCAGCACGTTTGCCAAGGAATGGGTAACACAGCTACAAGAGGAACGAGAGAGGAATATCTGCAACTCCTCAAAGGTGACATGCCAAAAGATCCCAATGATATATTCGCTGGAATTAATACAAGTTGGTCTCGTATAAATGCTGGACATATTGAAAAAATGATTGATAGTGTGATCGCTAATTTTAATTTTAGCAATCCATCAAAATCTGCTCAAGCTATCGCTAATATTATAAAAAATATTAAACAACTCCCTTCATCGCACTGGAGAGATATCAAATTAACGGACGCGAAAGAACTACTTATCAGTGTCACTGGCATGTATATAGAAGCAATCTCAGATCAACATACTTATACAACTAAAGAAAAAATTACTGTAAGATCAGAAATAACAAATAGATCTAATATCGAAGCTAAGGTACTGAAAGTAAGATTTAATGATTTGAAGATGGATACTCTACTTAATACCTCTCTAGCATATAATATTAGTCTTAAGTGGGATCATGATCTCAAAATACCATCAAGTGTAAATCAGACTTCACCCTATTGGCTTAAAGAAAAAGGAAGTTTAGGAATGTATCGAGTAGATGATCAAAAACTAATCGGTAATCCAAGGTCAAATAGAGCACTGAGCGCAACATACTATATCGAGATCAGTGGTGAAGAAATAGAAATTACCAAAGATATTGTCTATAGATACAATGATCCTGAAGCAGGACCAATATATAGACCACTAGAAATCGTGCCGGCTATCTCTGTTAAGCTAAAGGAAAAAGTATACGTTCTCAGTAACGAAAGACCAACTAAGCTAAGCGTATCCGTGAAAGCCTTATCCGCTAATCAATCTGGAACCGTTTCACTTCCTGTACCTAAAGGATGGAAAATAACACCAACTCAACATGACTTTTCTATAGAATATAAAGGAGCTGATCAAAACCTAGAATTTGAATTGACACCACCCGCTGGACAAAGTGAATTCACTATGAAGCCTGTGGTAAAAGCCAATGGAGAAGAGTATCGTGAAGAACTCATAAAAATTGATTACAACCACATACCATATCAATCAGTCATGATGACTGCTGAATCGAAAATGGTAAAATTAGATATCAAAACAGCAGGAAGAAAGATAGCCTATATTGAAGGATCTGGAGATGCTATACCTAAGAGTTTAGAGCAGATCGGATATGTAGTAGATATCATACCGGTACAAGAAATATCTAAAGAAAGACTTCAAGGTTACGGAGCATTAGTAATGGGTATTAGAGCGTATAACAAGTTAGATGATATTAGATTCAAACAAGATGTGTTGATGGATTACGTCAGTGACGGTGGAAACATGATCGTACAATACAATACCAACAGAAGATTAAAAGTAGATAACATCGGACCATACCCAATTAAGCTAAGTAGAGATAGAGTAACCGTGGAAGAAGCACCAATTGAAATATTAGAGCCTAACCATCCTATACTTAACTACCCGAATAAGATCACTCAACAAGATTTTGACAATTGGGTACAAGAGCGCGGATTATACTTTGCTAGTAAGTGGAGTGATGAGTACAAAGCAATATTATCCAGTAACGATCCAGGTGAGCCTGCTCGCAAAGGGGGACTACTCGTAGCGCAACATGGAGATGGAAACTTTATCTATACTGGATACAGTTGGTTCCGTCAGCTACCAGCAGGTGTACCTGGTGCATATAGAATCTTTGCTAATATGGTTTCTCTCAATCAGAACAACAAACCATAGCATGAAAAACTGGAGAAAAGCATACTGGAGCTTGATCATCATGAACATGATATATATAGCTATATTTTATTGGATTATGAAAGCTTATAACTAAAATATATGAGTCCAATAGACTGGGTAATACTAATATGCACTCTAGCCACAATAGTTATCTATGGCGTGTACAAGACTTATGGCGCCAAGAATATGAATAGATACCTATTAGGTGATCAGCAAGCTAAATGGTGGACCGTAGGCCTCTCTGTGATGGCTACACAAGCAAGCGCTATTACTTTCCTATCTACTCCGGGTCAAGCTTATCACAGTGGAATGGGATTCGTTCAATTTTACTTTGGATTGCCTATAGCGATGGTGATCATCTGTGTTAGCTTTATTCCAATTTATCACAAGCTTAAAGTATATACTGCTTACGAATTTTTAGAAAGTCGATTTGACCTCAAAACAAGATCATTGACCGCTATACTTTTTCTCATTCAACGTGGACTTGGAGCTGGGATCACGATATTTGCTCCTGCGATCATCCTGTCAACGATCCTCAAGTGGAATCTCAATGCTACCATACTCATCATAGGCACTCTAGTAATCATCTATACTGTACTCGGCGGAACTAGAGCTGTGAATGTCACTCAAAAACAACAGATGACAATCATAATGATCGGTATGATTATCACATTCTTTACTATACTTAATTTATTACCTGCCGATATTACATTCAGCAATGCCTTACAGATTGCTGGAGCTGGAGACAAGCTTGACATTCTTGATTTTAGCTTTGATCTGGAAAATAAATATACGGTATGGACAGGTCTCACTGGGGGAGTATTTTTGATGCTCTCCTACTTTGGAACAGACCAATCTCAAGTAGCTAGATATCTCTCTGGAAAATCAATAAAAGAAAGTCGATTAGGATTGATATTTAATGGGTTGGTAAAAGTACCAATGCAGTTTTTCATCCTTTTAATAGGTGTGATGGTATTTGTTTTTTACCAATTTAACCAAGCACCTATCTTTTTCAATGAAGTAGGAGTCGAAAAAATAATGGAGTCTGAATTCAAAGAAGATTTCGATCGGATACAAAAAGATTACAATCAAAACTATCAAGTCAAAAAAGTGCTGCAACTCTCTTTTGCTTCTGCCATCAATACTGAAAATGTCAGCGAAGTAGAGAGACTTAGTGGAGAGATCAAAAAGCTACATACTGAAGAACTAGTACTTAGAGATGCAACCAAAGAACTTATCAAAAAAGCAGATTCTAGCATAGAGACAAATGACAGAGATTATGTCTTTATAAATTTTATACTCAACCAACTTCCTAGAGGTCTTATCGGTCTGTTACTGGCTGTAATATTGTCAGCTGCAATGTCCTCTTGTGCTTCTGAACTCAATGCACTTGGCAGTACTACATCTGTAGATATATACAAACGTAGTCTTGCTCCCGGAAAAGATGAAGAGCATTATGTAAATGCTTCTAAATGGTTGACACTACTTTGGGGTGTTATCGCTATTATGTTTGCCGCTTGGGGTACTTTGTTCGAAAATTTAATTCAGCTAGTGAATATTATAGGCTCTCTTTTCTATGGTACCATCTTAGGTGTATTTATTGTTGCTTTTTACATCAAATGCATCAAAGGAAATGCAGTGTTTATCTCTGCACTAATATCGGAAGCCATAGTGATTTACATCTATTTTTTAGATATAGTACCTTATCTATGGCTAAATCTTATTGGATGTGTTTTAGTATTGGTTATTGCTGCACTTTTGCAAGCGTTGCTGCCGATGAATTTAGCCAACAAAACAATGCTCAACAATATAAGCCACCCTAGCGCTGATAATATTGAGTAATTTTCATGACTCCGAAGTTCCCTATTTCATGTTTTATGACAAAAGCATAATAACTTCACCTAATATTATTTTTTATTGAGGACCAAAAAATTTCTTCACAACGTCTAGGTCAATATCAAACTGAGTAAAATATTTTTAGATTACACTTGTTGCGTTTTTTTTGCTTATTAGATACTGGAAGCATCCCAATTCGGATATAATCTCTACCTCTTTTGCCTTCAATTTTATCAAGAGACACTATTTTCTTTTCGACAAGTACAGATTTAAGTACAACAAACTGAGCAACCATCTTTTCTAATCAGTACTTTGACAATTTTACGACTGGCTTACCATCTATTCTTAAATGCCTCACATTAGGCTGTATGTAACGCAATTGTAGTAATATTCAAAAAGTATTAACTAGCAACTACGCACAAAAAAGAGCCTGCAACTTTCATTAGCAGGCTCATGTTTTTTTTATATTCTAACTATTATTTACTTCTTCATAGATTCCCATTCAGCGATTGACTTCTCATTACTTTTTACATAGTCATCGTTTCCTGCAATTTTAGCTAAAGCGATTGATTTTTCTGCTGCAACGATTGCTTCTTCAGTTTTACCTAATTTAGCAAGTGTAAGGGCCTTTTGACGAACCATCCAGAATTTCTCTTCACCTCTCATTTCAATAGATTTATTGATCATTTCTAGAGCTTTAATGTAATCTTTACCTGAGTCTTTGTAATATCTACCTGCAGCATAGTAATCGTTAGATGACGGTCCTGCCATAGTCTTTTCGATGCTTGCCATAACCATCTCATCAGTAGGTACTGTGAATGGCACTACTACCTTCGTCTTATCCCAAGAGATAGATAAATCTGCAGATCCATCAGACAAGTTTTCAATAGATATAGTAAAAGTTTCTACTTTATCGTTAAGTTTTGTGGATTTGGCTAATACTGTAGCCGCTACTTTTGAAGCGTCCCATGCCTCGGGTGTGCCCCAGTTTTCAGTCTCAGAGTAGAAGTTAATCTCCCATGATTGAATACTTGGCTTGGTGAAGATGGCATAGGATCCAGCTTCTATCTCCTTTCCATTTATCATTACGCTGGTAGAGAATGTTACGATAGAGTTCTTGTTAGCTCCTGTTCTCCACATTTTGTCTAGGGTCACTAAATCTCCAAAAATTGTTCTTCCTTTTACTCCAGGTCTAGAGTACTCTAAAGTCACATCTGTTAGGCCTACTTTCTGCTCTACTTTAGTAGATGGACTTGGTTGCGGTGCCTGTACTTGTGCAGATACTGTAATTGACAGGGCTAGACAAAGAACCATCAGTGTATAAAACTTTTTCATAGTTGTGTTATATTAAAATATTTAATGATTAAATTATTGCTGTAGAGGTATAAATACCTTTAACTCGTACAAATGTATAAGGTATTACTCACATTATTTGTTCTTAAGAAGACATCATTTTTTTTCATCAAACAAATACCTTAAACAAAAGCCCTATATCATCGCTAATATGTAGTTTTATGAATATTATAAAATCTATATTTCTCTATTTACAGTTAAATAGAAATCGATACTCTTGGAATATATTCTAAACACTAATAATCAAATTATACTCTAAGAATAGTGTGACTGTGCAGTTGAGCACCTTAGAAGAAACATTAAATGAGAGTAAGTTAAATTAAAAATCTTTTGAAAATCAATAAAATAGCCCTAATAAATTGAAAATCATATACTTAATAACAACTTGTATTATCATACCGCATATATATATCTGATCGTCTAAACAAATTAAATATTGGTTGTAATGCAAGATTAAACCATTTATGTCTAAACATAATTTTAGAGGTGAAGCACTAGCTCAACTGTAAACAATACTGAGCTTTACTGAATTAAAAAAGATTGTAAAATGGAAAATGTCAGCCTAAAGTTAACATGGTCAAAATATGATCGGCATAGAAGCATTTAAGAAGTAAATTATTAATCGGTTTTATCAAATTTCCCTATTGTAAGGATTGCACAATAATTTTAAGCAATGCTCAATATAAAAAAAGGTTGCAATCGCTATGCCGAGCAAAATAAAACAATAAAAATTAGATTATCCTGCCCAATTAAAGGAAGCTCTTACATCTGATGATATTCTACAAGATACCTTTAAAAATTTGACACCCCAACAATGGTATGACTATATGAAGTATATTATCTCGACCAAAAAAGTAACACTTAAAGCTACTAGATTTAAAGATAATGCTTAAATCAAAGCAAGAAAACCTATCAGTAGTTTCTAGAAGATAGGATAGAATTTATAAAAAACCGTTCTCAAATGAAACTTGTAAAGTATAAATGGCATTTTTGTAGTCAGAAGCGTTAGGAGTTATCCACGCATACCAAGATATAAGCAAAATAAATGAAAATAAGACTCACAAAGGAATTTGACTTCGAAGCGGCGCATGCACTAGATGGATACTCAGGTAAATGCAAAGATATACACGGACACTCTTACCACTTAACCGTAACCGTCATTGGCCAACCCAAATCTGACACTGGCATATCAGACTGTGGTATGGTGATCGATTTTGGTGAAATCAAGCAACTCGTAAAGGAACATATCTTAGAAGCGTTTGACCATAGGTTGATATTGAGAGATGACAGTCGATTCAAAGGGTTAGAAGCTAATAATGAAAGAATACGATATGTCAACTATCAACCTACTTGTGAAAATATGCTCATAGAGATAGTAAATATCATGCAGAAACACATCAGCTCAGATGTTGAATTATCCAAAATATCTCTTCGCGAGACACGTACAAGCTATGCTGAGTGGTACGCCAATGACAATCAATAATGACTGTTACGAATGAAAATAGTACTAGTCTCAACAAATTCATCAGCGAATCTGGCTTTTGCTCTCGCCGTGAAGCTGATGTGATCATCAAAGCTGGGCGTGTCACTATTAATGGTATTGTGGCTAGCACTGGAAACCGAGTCGCTGACGGGGATGAAGTACTGTTAGATGGTAAAGAGATTGGTACTAAGCCAAAAGAAGTCTACATCGCACTGAATAAGCCAATAGGTATTACATGTACGACAGATATGCGCGTAGCCGATAACATCATAGAGTTTATGGATTACCATGAGCGCATCTTCCCTATAGGTAGACTTGACAAACCATCCGAAGGACTAATACTCCTAACAAATGATGGCAACATTGTCAATAAAATTCTGAGAGCGTCTAACAATCACGAAAAAGAATACATTGTAGAAGTCAATAGGCCCATTTCCAAAGACTTTTTACTCAAAATGGGAGCTGGCGTACTACTACCTGAATTGGAAACGACAACACGCAAGTGTGAAATAGAGCGTAAAGGCAAATTCAAATTTAAGATTATCCTGACCCAAGGGCTCAATCGTCAAATTCGTCGTATGTGTGAGAATCTTGGATATCGGGTACTTACGCTCAAACGTGTCCGTATAATGAATATCGAGCTAGATCAACTAGCTACTGGAAATTGGAGGCATCTTACTTACAAAGAGATGCAGCAATTGGATAAATTATTGAAAGGAAGTGTAAAAAATTGAGACATCTGCATCCTTGAAAGTCGCTCCTGCGTCGATACTACAATACGTTAATCGAGAGTTAATGCGTCGTCACTTCGAAAAAAAAACTGCACTTTTCAAGGTAGGATGTTAAAGTCGCTTTGAATTCATTCTAGGCTAAATAGATTACACGATCTATCCAATCATTAAATCCTATCCTACTCATTCATGATCTTCTTAAACTGCTCTCTGCACTCTTCACAAGTACCTATATGATTTGTAATTCTCCGTTGAAATGATTCAGATAATGATCTACGTTTATATTTGTAATCCCTAATCTCTTCTTCCATAAGATGCGCTCTGTTACCAATAATTTCTCTTGATATACGAAAGACACCATAAACCGCTAAAGTTACGAGTAGATAGAACATATCTGTTATTTACTTTGCTAGTAAATTCACTTTATGATTTTCACCCAAAACTGCTTCTACATGATCCCCTGATTTGAGGTATTCTGCCGCTGTAGCTGCTCCAGCCATTATGAGTGACCCTTTAGGCAAAGTCAATCCCGATTTTGCTACTAATCTAGATGCCGCTACTACTGATTCCCAAGGATTTCCTAGTATGGCGTCCGTATTTCCATATTGCCTTACTTCACCATTAATTACAAGTTGCATACTTACATTTGATAGATTAGTGTTTATGGGTAATTTCTCTCCTATTACAAGTGCTGTAGATGAGCAATTATCAGCCACTACATCTTCAAGTGAAAATTTGAAATTCTGAAATCTTGAATCTATAATTTCAATTGCCACAGCTAAACTACCGATGTGGTCTTTAGCTTCATCTAAGCTTAATGCTTTATTGATTTCTTTGCATACGATAAAGCAAACTTCTGGTTCGGCTCTAGGATGGATGAATTTATGTAATGATAATGTATCTGTATCTTGATAAAGCATACTATCTGTGAGCCAGCCCCATATCATATCAGATACACCCATCTGCTCCATCTTCGCTCTACTAGTAAAACCTAATTTGACACCAATGGACTGTTCTCCACGCTCATATCTTCGACCCATAGATAATCTTTGGATCTTATATGCTTCTTCGAGATTTATATTTTGAGCGGCGGCTACCTGAGGAACCGATACGGCATGTTGGGCAGCTTCGTCTAGTTGTCTTGCGATGTCTTCATTCATAGAACTAAGATAGACAATCTAGACTAATCTTTAGTCATTTCTTAGCTTATCTAATAGATTACTAAGCTGCTCTGACTCTTTATCTGTCAAGGTTTCTATACTATCAAGAAAAACATCAACATCTTTACCTATTTTCTCAGTCAATGCTAAACCTTCTTCAGTGATATTAATATCTACACGTCTTCTATTATATGGACAAGTACTCCTTATAAGCAAGCCTAACTTAACTAACTTATCTACTAATCGCGTTAAATCTCTTCCTGAATCTAACATGACTTCGAGTATTTTTCCTGGTGATACTGAATCAGGGTATACGCCTCTCACGATACGCAATACATTAAAGTGTTGTGCCAATATGCCATACTTCTTAAATACTTCAACCTCTTTAGAATTATAGAAACTGGATGTATACTTAAGATTAAGTATAGCTTTCAAAAAATTATTCCTAAACTTAGTTTGTCGGATTTGATCTTCAAAATTCATGATCTAATTGTCTTATTATAATTTAAACACATCTCTACAATATGCATTCATAATGTTCGTGATTATTTATCTTAAAAAAATTTTCATCTTACAAGAACCACAATTAATATCGATAACAAAAAAATGACACTATTTATAGATAGCATGCAAATTAACGATGATTAATAACAATATTATACATTGCAACTATTGTTCGCCATTAATACAAATCAAAAAGCCCAACCACATTAAAGTGATTGGGCTAAGATATAATTTACAGATCATAATCTGCTTTATCATTAACTTTCTTAGTACTACACTTTATCTCTTAATATCAACTGAGTTTACTATCAAGAACATTCAGTCTAGTTGACATCAGATGCAGATCTGATTGTTAGTGATGGATCATTAAATTCTGTAGCTATAGCTGTAACAGATACAGTTCCTGTAGGTACCGCACTGTTTGCAAAAGTTGACGAACTTCTTGTATACATCTCGACAGTACCAGTACCATCAGATACATCTAATCCTCCCTCAAAAGTAGTGCCTCCTGAAATCATTGCCCCTTCTATCTTTATTAATGTAGATTCGTATTGCTCTAAGTTAGAAGTTAACTCGCCTACAGTAACTATTATTGGTGTAGGTAATGTTCCTGCTGTATTAGATTCTACTTGCGATATCTCCGTGAAATTTAGTTGCAGCAAACCATTGTATTCAGATAATTCTGTTCCAGTCACATTCACTTTAATCTTAGCTCCTAGAGGGAATGAATGAGGCTCTGTAAATCTAATTGCAATACCCCTATCTCCATCTTGAATATGTAAATTTTGAGAGTTAACACTCATCGTCGTATAATCAGATATCACTACACCTTCGATAAATCCATCTGGTGCTGTACCTGCTCCTCCTGCGAATGCAGTCCTAAGATCAGCAATAGAGATTTGATCTCCACCACCACCGCCACCGCCACCGGTAGTTCCTCCTTGTACATCAGCTTTATTTCTAAGGATAATTTGAGCTACATTAAACTCTGATACAATTCCTGTAACTGTAACCTCTCCTGTTGGTAATTCGTCACCGGAGAATACAGCGTCGTTGTATACAAATGTTGCTAATTCACCACTTGCATCTGATATTTCATTAGCGTCACCGAATGTACTTCCACCCGTAATTTCTGCCATATTTACTTGTACTAATGTAGATTCCCAAGCATCAAAATTTTCTAATATATCTTCTATGGTAGCTACCCTAGCTGTTGGTAGTATTCCTTGACCTAAGTCTTCTACACCAGCTGTAGTTGTATTCACCTGCAGTCCACCATTAAACTCGGATATCTCAACACCATTAGTTGCTACCTTAAGCTTTTGCCCAATAGGGAATGTATGTGCTGCTGAGAATCTAACAATGATACCACCTGTTCCATCTTGAATTACCATATTTCTAATTGGTGTATTTTCTGACACAACATCTGATATTACTATACCTTCAATAAATCCGTTAGGGCCTGTAGTCGTACCATTGGCAAATAAAGCTTTGATGGCTGAGATATCTACCTGGTCACCATCAACAGTTCCACCACCGCCTCCTGAACCGTCACATCTAGGTCCATCCATTGCGATATCATCGAAATCTCTAATAGTAAGTTGATTAGTAGTACCAAACACAGAAAGTACACCTGTTATCGTTCCGCCACCACTTGGAATAGGCGCTCCTGCAAAATCTGCAAAATCACTTGCTCTTAGTGTAATTTTATCGCCACCGCAGTCCTCTACAGTTCTATTTTGCGTTCCACCGCCATTAGGTATTGCCAATGTTGATCCAATTAATCCATCCTCAAATTCTGCCTCCTGAATTTCTATGAGAGTGCTATATAGACTAGAATTAATATCGGATAACGATACTTTGTTAGGAACAATCTCACCTATAAATTCTCCTTCGATAATATGATTATCTATTTCCGTATCAGGTATTCTATCAATGTTTTCGCCAGCAGCGGGATATCCAATTTGGATAAGACCATTGTAATCACCGATGTTCAATCCATCACACATTACAAATACCTGCTTCCCTTGTCTGAATATAGTACTAAGATCGCCTCTATTAATTCTGATAAGTACACCACCTGATGCATCTTGAATCACCATCTCTTTGAAAAAGCTACCCGCATTATCATCTGAGACCACTATTCCTTTGACTACAGTTCCAGCTGGAATAGGAGTACCGTCTTCACCAATTGTATGCATAGCCTTTAGAGCAGATATCGTTGTAGTAGATATATCTTCTACTTGTACAGCCTTACCAGGAGGTGTATCAAACTCTTGATCTACACAAGCAGAAATCTGCACTAATAATAATCCTAAAAAACAAAATTTAATAAATCGAATCATGATTTCTTTTTTAATTGTAAATTGTTGATGATGTTATCTTTAACGAATTTGATGCCTTAATTCTTCGACTTCATTTCCGTAATTAGTATTTCTATTATAATTATATACGTATTGCTACTCCTAGGAAATAGTTGCGTCCGTATCCTTGGTACAATTTATTTTCAAAAAAGTCAGGCCCTTCTTCAGCACTAAATCTCAACTGCTCATATCCACCTGTAGTTATATCGGCACTAAATAGGTTACTTACACTTGCTGTAAATATTAAAAAGTAATCTTTGATTTTGTAAGACTTATAAGCAAAAAGATCTACCGTGATCGCATCATCTACTTTGGTCTGACGCGTAGCATCTATGATCTCTTGTGATCCATTATCTAGATTAGAAAATGTGAAGTCTAGTCTACGATCTGGTGAGAAATCTAAATATCTATTTCCAATGTAATTTACACTCATGGTCGCAAACCAAAAATTAGGCGAATCATACTTTAGTTCAAAGCTGGTAGCCGTTTGTGGAGATGATTCCACATAAAATCCATCACTATATACGGTAATACCATCTCTAAAAAATCCGGGCTGAACCTCCGCTTGAGCATATTGAATCCATCTGCTATCATATATATACTGTCCTAATGCTGCTACTACTTTAGTAGAGAATGAACTATTAATTTTATAACTCACAGCAGACTCAATACCTACATGCCTTCGATCTATATTGGTATTGTTAAATGATCCGAAAGATCCATTGTTATCATCTGCACTTGCTCTTTCTGAGAAAAAGAAGTACACTTCAGTATCGTTATTGATATCTGCAAAATATGCTGTCGTCTTAAAACTAAATCCTGGAGATCTATAACTATAGATTAGTTCTGCAGATTTTTGATCCACATTATCAAGATTAGGAACAAATTGATCATTTACTTGAGGATTGACAAATGCATCTCTAAAATATGGCGCTCTTGTACCTATCATACCATTAGCCGAGAAATATTGTCTACCTGATAGTTTATAAGTAGCTCCTACCTTTCCTGTGTAATTACTATATGTTCTTTTCTCAGACTCCCCAAAGCTATTCTCTGGATAGAAACCATTCTTCATATTGCCTATTCTCTGTAGACTTGAAGAACTCAACTCTCCACCAGTAAATAATTCTATGGCCCCTTTACGATATTGTAATTGCGCCCAACCAGCGGCTTTACTCAACTTACTGTTATAATCATATCCAAAAATATCACCTTCTTTTACTAATCTATTCGGTCTATTAAGATCACTTTGTTCAGATCCTGGATTAGTAAATGTATCTGCGAATCTGTCTATATCAAAGAAAAAATCAGCACCTAATAAATCATTCACCTCTGTAAAACTATGTCCATCATAAGTTCTATAATTCGCTCCAGCATTTATTGTTAAGTGTTCCGTAAGATCATGATTTAACGTTGTATTGAATGTCATTTCTGTAGCATCATATCTTCTGTCTTCTATTAAATAGTTTGCTCTCTTACCAGAAACGTTATTTCCTTCTATACCATCTACATTCTCAATCGTCTGCACATTTCCAGCATTGGCTGCATAAAACTGAGACCACTGTACCTGAAAGTAATCATCTGGCAGATTCGCAATGAACCCAGCTCTTTGATCTTCGTCTTCAATCCTAGATGGAAGATCTGCATGGTAGTCACCTGCTGGGTTAGTACCATTTACCCATTGTAATGCTGTCCCTCCATTTCTTCCTGACTGAAATGATACTGCAGTCTTCAGAGTTGTCTTAGGTGAAATATTCCAATCAAATCCTAAAATACCTATAGGTTGATTAGACTGCCCTACTCTACTATTACGCTTTTCTCCTTCTTGATATCCCCAATAAGGATTGTAATATTTGTCTCCTGTGATTTGTGCTATTTCTGGAAGTGTCGCTCCTGACTTACCTCTCTTACTTGGCGAACCCATTATAGTAAAGTGCAATGAGTTAGCACCCCCAAATTGCTTTTCTAATCCTAAAAAGTATGAATATGCATCGTAAAAAGATCCAGGAGTATATCCCTCTTGTGCCCACCTACGTGATAAAGATGCTGTATAGGCAAATCCACTTTTATTCAATCCACTTGAGTGCGTAAGCATCAATCTGTTAGTATAAGATCTATTACTAGTCGCATATTGTATTCTAGTTTGCTTTCTTTGGTCGGAAGCTCTTACGTTGATATCAGTATTCCCAAGAAACCCTCCAATACCATAATCAGAAGCTACTAATCCATGATTTCTATGGACGTTTCTCAGTACGTCATTGAGTCCACCCCACTGACCGTAGTATAGTGCTCCATTTTCGAGTTCATTCATGGGCACTCCATTCATATACACACTACCAAAATCGGATGAAAGTCCTCTTAGATTAAACCTTAATGATCCGAATGTGAATGCTGCTGTAGATAAGAAATCGTCTCTACCAGATGAGAGTATTGTACCATAATCTGCATCGTCTTCATTAGTATCCTGTGTAATATCACTTAACTCTACAACAGTAATCTCTGAAGATGACTCTGACTGAATAGAGTTAGCCACTTTCACATCCCCTAAGAACATGTCTTTACCTGTCGCTATAAATGGTTGTCGATAAAGCTCTTTGTCATTTAGGGAGATCACCATCTGATAATCGCCTGCTACCACATCGAAAATAGAAAATCGTCCAGAAGCATTAGACGCTGCATTAAAACCCGTGCCTTCTAGCATGATATCTGCACCTATGACGGGTAACTCTGTATCACTACTTACAAGCACACCTTTGACAGTTTGCGCTTCTGTTAAGTATACATTAAATAAGACTCCTACGAGTATAAGATAGAATTGTTTCATCCTTTAAATGTGTTGATATATTAAGATGATGTTATACCATCTTTAAATAATGATGTAAAAGTAAGATTATATTAATAGCTAAATGTCTCATATCTAATAAATTAATATAACCTTTACCTTATATAATTTGATCAAAGCAAATCACCTTATGAAAATAAATAAACTCATTCTAGCTATTACCGTTACTTTATTTGGCATTCAAATTGGAAATGCTCAAAAAGAATCTGTAAAAGTTACTGCAATAGGTTTTTATAATCTAGAAAACTTGTTCGATACAGAGGATGATCCTGATATATGGGATGAAGAATTTACGCCTGATGGCAGTAAAGCTTGGACAAAAGACAAATATGCAGAGAAACTAACCAATATGGCTTATGTGATCTCTCAAATTGGTACTGAGCTTACACCTAACGGAGTTTCTATCCTAGGAATATCAGAAATAGAAAACCGAAAAGTAGTAGAAGATCTTCTCAAAGAACCAACACTCGCTGGTCGTGGATACGAAATTATACACTATGATTCGCCAGACTTCAGAGGTATAGATGTAGGACTCATCTACAATCCAAAGCATTTCAAAGTAACTAAGAGTACTCCTATAGCTGTAGACATATCAGTAGGAGACAACAAACGTACGACTAGAGATATATTGCATGTAGAGGGTCTATTTGATGGTGAACCGTTGCATATAATGGTAAATCATTGGCCGAGTCGTAGGGGTGGAGAAAAGAAATCTGCATGGAAACGAAATAAAGCGGCAAAAATGTGCCGTACTGTTATCGACTCATTAGAGATTATAGATCCAGGAGTCAAAGTAATCGTGATGGGTGATCTTAATGATGACCCTACGAGTGAATCTGTACGATCTCACTTAAGGGCGGTATCTAAAAAGTCGGATCTTCGCAAAAATAGATTTTTGTTTAATCCATATGAAGACATATATCGACGTGGTCTGGGATCTAATGCCTATAGAGACGCATGGAGTTTATTCGATCAGCTCATTATAACTGAAAGTCTCGCCAAAGAGAACAATCAAGGATATTACTTTCATAAAGGACAAGTATTCAATAAAAAGTTTCTCATCCAAAGATCAGGACAATATAAGGGTTACCCTTTTCGTACCTTCTCTTTTGACAAGTATCAAGGCGGATACTCCGATCACTTTCCGAGCTTTATTTATTTGATTAAAAAGGTGTAAGATTAGAATATTATAAATTGACAATTATCAATTGTCTGATTTCATGTTAGAATGAATAATGCTCTATAACAGCATAATTCTTATAATTCCCAAACAAGAAAATAGCCTTTTTCTGTATTGAAATAAGAGTTAAAAAATATCGTAATATAGCAAGAGCCCTAATTATCTAATACAGTACTTTTCTTCTCACTTTACCCATATGTTTTGCGAGTCTTACTACTTGATGTGAGTATCCATATTCGTTATCATACCAAGCGTAAATTGTGGCTAATTTGCCATCTTCGGACACTATAGTGGACGGAGCATCTACTATAGACGTAGCATTGTATCCCACAACATGGCTACTTACAAATTCCTCTGATATAGAATAATGCAATTGTTCTGCTAGATCGCCTGATAAAGATGCTTCTCTAATGAGTGTATTTATCTCATCTACTGATGCTTTTCTCTTAAGATGAAGTACAAGGATTGCAATAGAGACATTTGGTGTTGGTACACGTACGGCATTTCCGGTTAGTATCCCTTTAAGATGCGGAAACACTTTGGATACAGCTTTAGCAGCACCAGTATTTGTGAGTACCATATTTATAGCCGCACTTCTTCCTCTTCTCGGTTTCTTATGAAAATTATCTAGCAGATTTTGATCACTGGTATATGAGTGAATCGTCTCTAGATGACCTTTCTCGATACCAAAGTTATCGTCTATGATTTTGATAGGAGGAACGATGGCATTAGTTGTACATGATGCCGCTGATACTATTTGCTCGTCCTCTATGACTTCATGATTCACACCATAAACTATATTAGAAATGTCATCGCCAGGAGCAGTAAGTAAAACCTTTTCGATTCCCGGTCTAAGGTGATTCGATAGCCCTACTTTATCTCTAAATATTCCTGTATTATCAATTAGTAGTGCGTTATGGATACCATACTCAGTATAATCAATATCAGCTGGACTACTTGCGAATATCATAGCAATACGTGAACCATTGATGACAACACTGGACAGATCTTCTGCGATCTCATATCTCCCTAGAAATGTACCATGTACAGAATCATCCTCAAGCAGAGCTAGTCTCTTTTCTATTTCTGCTTTACGATCCTTCAACTTCGATCTTAGGACAATTGCTTTTAGTCTTAATTGATCTCCTCTACCAGTCGTATCTATTATGATACGAGCCAGCAGCCGGCCTATCCTACCAAATCCGTACAACACTACATGTCTTGGAGAAGATTGAAAATCGTCTGATGTAAATGCCCCAAGTTTATATTCTATAAATTCCTCAAGTTGACCCTGAGACTTATCTGCACTTAACCATTCTACTGCAATAGTACCTACATCAATTCTTGCGGGAACGATACTATCCATCTGAGCGATGATATTAGTTATTGTAACCGTAAGCTCCAAAGGAATTGATTGATCAATAAAAGCTTGAGATAGAATATGGTTCCTGATAATTTCACTGGGTTTAGCGTCATAGATAGCCTTACGAAACATGATTAACTCTATTCCTTTATCGAATCTCAAATCTCCAACTGTATGTACGAGATTAAGAGCTAATTTTTCCTGTTGGTGCCTTACTAGTAAGTCGTGGTTAGACATTATGTTATCAAGTTTTATACTGTAATAATTAATAGTAATGTATTTGGATACAAAGATGATATTTTTTCAAATATGAACATCTTATTCCCAATATATTTAATCATAACTTATTGATAATTAGCTTATTGTAAATTTTACACTTAGCAGACTGATTCCCATCGAAACAATGAAATACTAGCGTAAATGTTTCCAAACAGTGTTTTGCTTACAAATACTTAATCCATCCATTCATTAAAATACTTAATAAAAATCTTGGCAGTATTTTGTGCATCAGATATAGCACGATGTGGTATTCCCGTAAATTCGAAACCTTCCCGCTTAAGTGTATTCTTGAGGCCATTCCCTTTTTCATCACCAACCATATTAGCGTATAGCCCTTTTATGTTTACAGCTTTTTCTAGCCAGCCCGTATCTAATTTATGAAGGTTACAATCATTAGAGAAAAATGTCTTATCGTAGGCTCCCCAGCTGCATAAGCTATAGTCTCCATTGATATCTACCCATTCTTTAAATTCTTGAATGACAATTGGGAATGTTTGGGCATTGTTGACATCATCTTGCTTGATGGATGTAAGTTTCTTACAAAAGCCTGAGAGTCGAGGATTGACCATAGGTTTTATAAACTTACTAAAGGAATCCAATACCTCTCCCCTTTTATTGATTTTAACTGCACCGATTTCTATCACTTCGTTATGTCCTTTAGGAGGACGACCCATCCAACACGTTGCTTCTAAATCGTAAACTATATAATTCAAATTTCTCTTATTTGCAAAGCCACTTTGACTTTCTAAATGAACATTTTATGAAATTGGACTCTAGTAATTATTTGACACTACATAAGATACAATCTATTTTTAAGTTTCGAGAGTTGCCTCTGTCCATTCTATATATTTATCTAAATCGTAAATGTTGATTCGGTTGTGGTAATAATATAAAACCTTAAGACTATCCGACCATACTTTGTCATTATTGATCAACAGTGGCTTTTGTGCGTGATATATACCAAGATTTTTAATTCCATCCTCGATTAATCTTCTCGGCTCTAACTTTACCTCTTTTGATAACTTAATTTTACCTTTGCTTTCCAATTCTAATAGCGCTACCTGTAGCCGAGTTATAATCGTCTCTAAATAGTCCCATTCGATCTGTGACTTTTCTTTTGGTAGATTTACTAAAGAGTATACATCGCCATCATGCGATTTTTCAAGAATCTTGAAAGCTGAATACGCGAGCAGGTGACTCGATAGCACTACGTTATTACGCTTATAACTATCTAATATCCTATCTCCTAGTATCTTCGTATATACGTTTTCTCTTTGTGCATTAGCCTTGACTTCCCCATCTAGAGAGAAGTAATCTCTTAGATCTATATGCTCCCCATTGATATCAATACTGTTACCTTTATCATCGACGAAGTTACCCATGATATCCATGGGCTCACCAAAAGAAACTGAGATATCAGACTTCTCTGAAAAAAGAGACCATATGAACTTTGTAATCTTTCTATAACTCTTGAATGCATCCTTAGACTTGATATACTTCTCTTTTCCTGTTCTCGCTAGATGCTGTTCGATGAGAAACTTTGCCTCCAAGACGAAATTATATCCTAAAATCATCGGTACTATAAACACTTTTTCCTTCTTACCTTCGATAACCATATTACGCTGTGCTTCGATAGATGACCCCAACAAACCCAGCTTGAGCCTATCTTCCATCCCACCTTCTCGGGATCTTGTTCCTCCTGGAAAAAACAGATTATTCACACCTTTCTGAATGGAATAAGCCGCCATAGAAGTGAGGCATTCGAGATATATTGGGTTTTTCTTACGTCTATCTACTCTATATGCACCTAATCTGTTAATAAAGTAGCCAACTATTTCATTGTCAAACAAATTAAGTCCTGCACCAAATGAAAATGCTGGTATGCCCACAGCGGATTGCATAGCATACCCAATCACCATAGAATCAAGATTAGAAAAGTGTGTTGGCACCATTACTACAGTACCGTGATCAAATAAGGCCTTAATCTTATCTACTTCTCCATATACTTTTAACTTTTCTACTAATTGATGTCTACTACCCCAGAGCCTTTTGTGATTACGACCTGCTGCAGTATTGAGTAGTCTTTTGAAAAATATATTAAGAAATGTAAACGTAAACTTATAAGTCTTGGGCTTAAATGTACCTACGATTTCTTCGTCGTATCTATTAATAATCCTCTTGAGTAGCTCTAGGTAACCCCCTTGTGTCCCACCATCTTGAGTAATCTGATTGAGCTCCTTACTCAACGAAGACCAGTACCTGACCTCATCTTCTGGATCTACCCTCCATCTATTATTCTTAGATCTTTTCTTCTCTAAATAAATTGTCTTAGCGAGTAATGGTTCTAGATTTTCTCCATGGCTATCCAGTATTTTCTTAAGCACAAAATCATTGAGCTCAAAGACAAATTCGCCTCTCTTCTCACCAAATTGTGAGATAGGCCAATCTGCCATATTAGGAATTATATGTTCTACTGTCTTCTTCACTTCTTATCTATAATAGAGTCATTATGCATTTAATAGCGATACATCATTAAAGTATACCTTTTACTTTCATATTTGTCACTTGGTATCCCAAAATAAATTGTCAGAAACACCACTAATCTTTGACAAATATACGTAGACAAGATTTACCAATAAAATTAACCTTAACCCAAGGCAAATATACGGTCAATATTGAAGAATTAAAGCTCTGCCCATGTAGCTTGATTGATATCATCGATATATTTAAGTACTTCACCTCTACCAATACTTTTCTCAGAACTAGTGATAAAAAACGGCGGTAACTCATTCCAAGTCTTGAGCAATTCATTATTGATACGCTCTGCATGGATTTTTACCTCACTTGCATTGAGCTTATCTGCCTTAGTATATATCAGAGAAAAGGGAATCTGACGCTCCCCCATCCAATCAATAAATTCGCCGTCTATAGACTGCAGAGGATGTCTAATATCTATCAACACAAATGCGCATTGCAGCTGCTGGCGCACCAAGAGATACTTCTCTATCATCTTTTCCCACGCCACTACTTTCTTCTTTGATATCTTGGCAAATCCGTATCCTGGTAAATCGACTAGATTCCATTCATTATTGATTCGAAAGTAGTTGATTAGCTGTGTCTTCCCTGGTGTCTTTGAGACTTTGGCAATATCTTTTCTACCACAGAGCATATTGATCAATGAAGATTTTCCAACATTGGATCTACCGATGAAGGCAAACTCTGGTATTATAGGCCTTGGACAGCCACTCTCTCTATCAAATGATCCTGCAAACGCAGCTTCGTGTATCACCATAATTATTAGGCACTCTTTTTGAATATAATATGTATAAGACTTATTATACATCTGTAAATGACTGATAATTAGAAAATTTACAAATCAATGTAAAGTTAAGCTAAGCGTTAATTAAATACCTACTTTGATACATATAATAAGAGATTCGTTTCCACATTAAATGAAAAAGCATAATTCTTGAGCATAATTAAGACCGTAAACATAATAAAGGGCTTCATTTAGCGTAGTAGATACCTAAAGTCAATCCCTGCCTAATATTTCTAATACAATATACTACTATGAAAAGATTCATAATATCTGCAATTGCATACCTCTGTGTATTATCGACAAGCATTGGCCAATTCGAATTAGGCGTCAAAGCTGGAGTCAGCTCTTTTGATTTAGCCAACGAAGGTATCATCTTTAAAGAGGGAAATAGCGAGTATAAACTCAACTTCAGCAATGCAGAGTATGGTGTTCACTTTGGTGTATATTCTAAAATAAGATTCTTAGGTCTATACCTTGAGCCCGCAGTACTATTAAATTCTAATACAGTCAACTTTAATTTAGAAGAAATATCTGAAAATGGACCGCTCAACACATTAAAATCAGAAACTTATAGAAACGTAGATATACCCTTACTAATAGGTGCTAAACTTGGATTCCTCAGATTACAAGCTGGGCCTGTAGCTCACTTCTATCTAAATAGTACATCAGACTTATTCTCGTTTAGCGGATACAAGCACAACTTTAAATCAGCAACTTATGGCGGACAGATTGGACTTGGAGTAGATGTCTGGAAATTCCAATTGGATATACTTTATGAGACTAACCTATCCAAATTCGGTGAACATATAGAAATCGATGGTGAGCAATTTGCTTTTGGTGATGAAGCAGGTCGGGTAATTCTAACTTTAGGAGCAAGATTCTAGATAAAATAAATTAAGCCACAATGGAGAGTTCTGATGTGGCTTTTTTATTTTTATTTATATACTTTGACCAATCAACTTGATGATAAAACTATCTTTCCATTGAATTAAAAACATTGTAAAATAAGTACATCTGAAATAATATGTAATATTAGAAAGGCTATTATTATTGACACTATTTCGCCATAATTTCACCATTTTACAAACAAAGCCAATAATTCACTTGTTTACCTAATGAAAGCTAAAGTCATTTTGTACGCAAAATCTCTTCGAGATTTAACACTAAAATAATATGCTAACAAAATTTGTAGTACTCGCAATTTACATCTCTATCCTTTTCCTCATTGGTATTTTAGCATCTAAACGGATCAAGAGCATGAGTGACTTCTATGTTGGAGGTAAAAACATGGGTTTTTGGGCGGTAGCGTTTTCCGCTAGAGCGACTGGAGAGTCTGGATGGTTACTTATAGGATTAACAGGAATGGGAGCAATGGCAGGATTTTCTGCTTATTGGGTCGTCTTAGGAGAATTGCTTGGTGTATTTGTCTCTTGGTTCTTTATGGCCAAGCATTTTAAACGAAAATCAGATGCCTATAAATCGATCACGATACCGGATTATCTAGAGAGCCACTTCAAATCTACTACACATACACTCCGAATCATCTCGGCTTCGGTGCTATCCATATTTGTAGTTATATATGTAAGTTCGCAGATAGATGCCACAGGGATCGCCTTTGAGTCTATGCTGGGTATCAATTATTATACAGGCGCATTGATTGGATTTTTCATTGTCTTAATCTATATATTCATTGGTGGGTTTGTAGCGGCGGTATGGTCTGATTTATTCCAAGGGGCACTTATGTTTTTTGGATTGGTATTACTGCCTATTGTGGTTTGGTTTTCGATGGATCATGGTACAGCTATTACAGAAGGACTAAATGCTATAGATCCAGCTTTGACTGATGTTTGGGGTGGAAATTCAGATGGATGGACGAATCTATTTACTATATTAGGTTTCTCAATGATCGGTTTGGGTTTCTTGGGATCTCCACAGGTCTATGTCCGATTTATGTCTATCAAAAATGAAGAGGAAATCGATAAGGGAAAATGGGTGGCTATTGTATTTACATTACTAACTGATGCAGCTGCAGTAACTATCGGTATATTAGCTAGAGTGCTTTTTACAGAAAATGGTCAAGATCCAGAAGCAGTATTTGGAGTAGGAGCTACGGATGTATTGAGTTTGATGACAGAGAATTTCCTTCCTAATATATTGGTAGCTATCTATATAGCAATCGTACTTTCCGCAATTATGTCAACTATTGATTCTTTATTGATCATTGCTTCGAGTGCTATTACAAGAGATTTTTATCAGAAGATATTTCATCCTGACATACATGATGATCAACTCACTAAGATATCTAGGTATGTAACTGTGATTATGGCTGTCATCGCATTGGGTATAGCCATGACTATTGCAATAGTCTCTCCAGAACGACAAGTCTTTTGGGTCATTATATTTGGTTGGTCCGGTATAGCGGCCACCTTCTGTCCTGTGATTATATTGAGCTTATTTTGGAAAGGCTATTCTGAGAAAGGAGCTATCGCATCAATGGTTTCAGGATTTATCAGTGTGATTATCATCAAGTTTGTATTTCAAAATTTAGATGGCATTGGAGACTATTTTGTTGCCTTAGATGTACTCGCTCCTTCTTTTTTGGTAGCTATGATATTTGGATGGATATTTTCTAAGCTGTATCCTAATCAAGAATTAACTTCAAATAATCTATAACTAATGTCATACGATGAGTTTAAGGCAGACAGGATAAAAAACTCTCAAAGAATTAAATGTATAGACTATCGAAATGAAAATGGTGAGTAGCCTACTGTTCAAAATGGACGAAAAGATGCTCTGCGGCATACATTTAGATAAGAAACATGGCGACACCTTACTCATGGCACGTATCGGCAAAGATGTATATGAAAGATAAACTAAAGAAAGAAGAGACGCTTCCTATGGACTTTACAGGACTGCCGATGAGAGGATATATTCGTTACAACTGATGGATTCAATATGGAAGATGATCTGAAATATTGGCCACAGTTATGTATTGATCTTAATCCATTGGCTAAGGCGAGACCCAAGAAGAAGAAAAAAAGTGAGATATAAACTTCCGAGATTATAGAAACTTCGGAAGTTTGTTCGCATATCTACTTCTTCATAATCTTCTCTTGTTGATTGATACTTTCATCATGTATCCCTTCAAAGTGTTTGACAACAAATTCTTCACTCAGATCATTCTTCTCGGCAAACTTCTTTCCTTTTTCCATAATCTCCGCCCAACGTACTTTCTGAAAGATCGAGATATTATTAGCTTTTTTAAATTTACCGATTTTTCGAGCTATTTCCATACGGTCCGAAAGTAAATTAAGGATATCTTCATCGATATTGGTGATCTCAGATCTTAATATCTCTAGCTCAGAAGGAAGTGGGCCGGTGCCTACATCTCTACGTACTAGATTATCTATTAGCAGAGCATATACTTCTGGGGTGATCTGCTGACTTGAATCTGTCCATGCGCCATCTGGAGTGATATGAGACTCGATCATCAAGCCATCAAAATCAAGGTCATACGCTTTCTGCGATACCGCTTCTAGTATGTCTCTTCTGCCACAAATATGACTAGGATCACAGATCATAGGCACATCAGGCATCTCTTGCCTAAGTGCAATCGGTATCTGCCATTGAGGGCGATTACGATAGTACTTCTCTTCAAGATATGAAAATCCTCTATGGATAGCAGCGATCTCAGAGATACCCGCATTACGTAGACGTTCTATCCCCCCGATCCAAAGCTTCAGATCTGGATTGATAGGGTTCTTAACCATCACTGGAATATCTACCCCTTTGAGTGCAATGGCTAGCTCTTCCATCGCAAATGGACTCACTGTGGTACGAGCTCCGATCCAAAGAACATCCACCCCAAAATCTAAACAACAATCTACATGACTGGCTTTAGCTACTTCTACAGTCACAGGTAATCCTGTCTCTTCCTTAGCCTCTTGCATCCATAGTAGTCCTTCGACTCCAACTCCTTCGAATGATCCAGGCATAGTCCTCGGTTTCCAAATTCCTAATCTGAGAATATCCACCTTACCAGTTGCCTTTAGTCTACGAGCGGTATTTAGTACTTGTTCTTTGGTCTCAGCACTACAAGGTCCTGCGATCTGCAGTGGATTACCGTTTTTCCCTTTGAGAAGGTTCTTTGACTTTAACAGGTTGCTCATATAAACAATATTAACATTTTCTATTTGTGAATGGTTGCTTCCGTAGCTTATTTGTTCATATTTGCTTTTTCACTTTCACCAACAAAAAAGCACCCAAGATTTCAATCTTGAATGCTATATTATTCTTTTTTTTACATTACTCTACAAAGAATAATTGCCGTACAATTCTTTTATTTCTTTAGCCGTAAGTGCTGCGTCATAAAGCCTTACATCATCAACTGCACCATTAATAGTGTTACCAGTTGACTGAGTTCTAGATCCGATTAGAAGTGGCGCAGAGTTCGTATTGAGTACACCTGTCGCTTCTGCTTCTTCTGCAAATTCTCCATCGATATAAAGATAAATTTTTCCTCCAGACAATATACCCGTGATCATTATCCATTCATCCAATTCGTATGTAATACCACGAAGGTCGTAAGTATTACTACCATTATCAACAGTCACAGCGAAAACGATCAACCCATTTGCAGCAACGGAAATAGAATATGGTGTTTTTCCTACACCATTGATTATAGCACCTTTAGAAACTATTGTTCCTGACTTCATCTCAGATATATTTACTAAAGCTGAAACTGTCACTTCATTAGAGAAATCATATTGTGCCGCATGTGAAATGGAGATCTGATCGTCGATACCGTCAAACAGTAAAGCTCCTCCAGGTACACCTTGAATATCTGTACTTGGTATAGCACCATCTACTGTACCATCATTGCCATATGGAGACTCATCATTAGCTTCTACATCCAATGGATAATAACCTACTAAGGATTCCAATCTTGGATTGTCAATGCCATCAGTTATATTTATTCTCGCTATGATTACGTCTTCTTTATCCTCATTAGAAACCATGATCATTGCAGTCGTAAACTGTCTCTCTTCAAAATCGAAAGCTGCAACATCTCCAACCGTAAGGTCCCCTGTGACAGAATCTAGGACTATAGCATCTATAGGATCTTGAGACATAATCTCATAAAATAAATCACCTCTATTGGTACTAGCTATTATAGTACCTAATGCCTTACCATCTTCTGGATTTTCTTCTATACTCATCACAAACTCTTCTGCATTGATTTCTATCGGCGCTATTTCATCTTCTCCACATGATACTAGTAACGATACGATCGTCAATAATACCAGCGGTTTTAAAATATTTATTTTCATTCTCAATATTCTCTTTTTTCTAAAACTACCAATTGTCTCTTGAATTTACATGACAACTATCTTAAATATGGTACCAAAACTTCACCATTGCCACGAATCACCATGAGATTTTTATTGCTTAGCAATAATAACAAATAGCCCTAAATAGTCCGTACCTAATAAAAGCATAAAATCAGCCGCAACTAAAGTAGAGTTAAAAAATATAAATAAGGTTTTATTGCACCCGCAATAAATTCATGGCTGTGTTTCTATCTTCACCGACTGATTTTTCATACCGTATGGTAGGCACTTTAGTTACTTTATCACCAAGGCTTTATCGAAGCGTTTCTTTTTAAAAATTAACTTTCGATCTAAAACAATTCATTCCAACTATCTCTTTAATCAATTCTTTTAAACATCAACACAGAACTATCTACTTCTTAGCCGCTGGCTTTTTCTTAGCTGAGGCCTTCTTCTTTTTCGGCACCGCTTTCTTTTTCTTAATAAATGCTCCAGGATATTCAGCTTCTATAAGCTTCATGAATTCTTCCTTCTTCATCTCCTTAGCTTGCTCCGGCGTAATTCGCTCATCTTTGATCTTAGGGATCTTGACATTCTTCTTCTTATACTTGATGAACGGGCCCCATCTACCATTTTCAACTGTAAAGCCTTCATCTGGAAATTGAAATATATATCTATTCGCTTCCTTCTCTATCTTGGCTGCTATCAGTCCATGCATATCTTCTTGACTGAGATTGTCAGCGTCGTATCTTGCTGGAATATTGATAAACATTGACTTATATTTGAGAAATGGTCCAAATCGGCCTTTACCTTTAGTTACATCTTCACCCTGATATGTCGTGACTGGTTTATCTTCTTCTAGTTTAATCTTTACGTATTCAATCGCCTTTTCGATATCTAGACCCATAGGATCTTCTGACTTAGGTATGTTGACATACTTCTCATCATATTTGATGTAAGGACCGAATCGACCTTGATTTATCGTCACTTCAACACCTTCGAAGTTACCTAACGTTTTTGGAAATTTGAACAATTCCAATACTTCCTCTAATGTGATCGTCTCCATAGATTGCCCAGGTTGGAGACTTGAAAATCTTGGCTTCCCCTCTTCTCCTACTTCTTCTCTTGTACCAATTTGTGCTGCTGGCCCATATCTAGACATCTGTACTAGTATTGTAAATCCAGTCGCTTCATCAATACCAAGTTCTCTTTTACCTTTTGCTCTTTCTGCATTCTCGATAGTATCTTCTACCTTCGCATGAAATGGCTCATAGAAACTCATAATCCAATTCTGCCAGTCTTTTCCCCCATCAGAAATATGATCTAATTGATCCTCGACTTCTGCGGTAAAATTGAAATTCATTACATCCTCAAAGTGCGATGTCAAAAAATCTGTTACTACCAATCCTATATCACTCGCATATAATCTATTACTCGTAGCACCGGTAATCTCAGTTTTATTCATCAAATCGACGTTATTACTTTTAAGACGATAAAGGTCGTAAACTCTTTCGATTCCATCCCTGCTTTCTTTTGTCACATATCCTCTACCCTGATCCATGATTTTCGAAATCGTAGGTGCATATGTTGACGGTCTACCGATACCAAGTTCCTCTAGCTTTTTAACTAGACTTGCTTCAGTATATCTCGCTGGACCTCTAGTAAACTTTTCAGTAGCTAACATCTCATCGAGATCTAGCATCTGTGCAACGCTTAGTGGAGGCAATATCCCTTTTGCTTCACTCTCTTCTTCGTCATCGTCTTTGGATTCCATATATACTTTGAGGAATCCTTCAAACTTCAATACCTCTCCAACTGCCCTAAGCGTCTTATCTGCCACAGAAGATATACCAATAGTTACAGTAGTTTTCTCTAGCTCTGCTGGCGACATCTGAGATGCGATTGTACGCTTCCAAATAAGCTCATATAGCCTCTTCTGGTCGTCATCCGATCCTAGACTTCGTCTATCCATATATGTAGGTCTAATCGCTTCGTGAGCCTCCTGGGCATTAGAATCTTTAGACTTAAATTTTCGTGGCTCAGAAAATTCTTCTCCATAATTATTTACTATGATAGCCGTAATAGCATTCTGCGCAGTCTGGCTCAATGAAGTACTATCTGTTCTCATATATGAGATAAAACCTTGCTCGTATAGTCTCTGTGCTACGCTCATCGTACGTGACACACCAAACCCTAGTTTTCTGCTGGCATCTTGCTGTAATGTAGATGTAATAAATGGTGCCGAAGGTTTTCTCTTCAGTGGTTTTTTGACAATGTCATTAATCTTATAATCTACACCATTGCACTTTTCTAGAAATGCCTTGGCATCATCTCCCACTGCTATTTTTTCTGAAAGTTCAGCTTGTAATTTAACCATCTGACCAGCTGCATTCTTTACATTAAAGTCTGCTGTCACTCTATAATAAGGCTCTGTAGTAAACTTTTGAATTTCTCTTTCTCTATCAGATATCAACTTGACAGTTACGGACTGTACTCTACCTGCAGAAAGTTTGTTCTTTACTTTTCTCCAAAGCACTCCCGACAGTTCAAATCCTACGATTCTATCAAGTATTCTTCTGGCTTGCTGTGCATTCACAAGATCCATATCCACGAGTCTCGGTTCCAAAACTGCTTTTTGTATGGCTGGCTTAGTGATCTCACGGAATACAATACGAGGGGTGGTTTTTACATCTAAATTAAGTTCTTCGCAAAGGTGCCATGATATAGCTTCTCCCTCGCGATCTTCATCCGTCGCTAACCATACTTCGTCTACCTTCTTGGCAGCCGATTTAAGTTCGGCTACTACTTTGATCTTCTCTGGAGAGACTACATAGTTGGGTGTAAATCTATCTTCAACATTTATACCATTTTTACCCTTGTCTAGATCTCGAATGTGTCCATAACTAGACTTCACCGTAAAATCTTTACCAAGGTATTTTTCTATGGTTTTCGCTTTCGCTGGGGACTCAACTATAAGAAGTTTCTTAGCCATTGCTAATGATCGATTTTGATATGTTATACCAATTCTGCTGTAGAATTGTAAAATTATTTTGGTCTAAAAACGATACATATTGAATAAATCTAAGGTTAGAAAATTTGCATTTACTAGGCAAGGGATTTATTTATTTGGTTACATTATTCAATAGTAATCGGTATTAACAAGAGCTCTCAATGATTGAAAATGAATGGACCATAAAAGAGCAAACTGCGCACAAAGCTAAAAATATTTACAATTAAATAGAGATAGCGTTTATAAATGATCGTCCATCAATACAAAAGTGGCCGCCCAAAAGATAAGTTGCTTAACTACTCTTAATAGAGCATATTTTGTAAAACTTTGAGAGAAATCAATCTACTTTCCTCCGTTTTTGGGGATAGGAGTAGTCTTGATAGTTTTCACATCTCTGTTTATTCCATTCAGCTTTTTTCGCTCCTCACTCAATTTGGTAATGATCTCTTTCTCCATTAGCGGAGTCCCATTGAGCTCTCTATGCAATAGCATCATTAAGAAAGTCGACATATCATCTGGATGAGATACTCCCATTCCTTTTAAATGTTCACCCAATCTTGACCCTTCATAGAAATTCCAGTTGTATCTGATCCATCTTCCCAATCCGAAGTGTAGTTTCTTTATGACTATCTCTTCTGATTTTGCACGAAACTTAGCCAGCGAAGATTCTGGAGAAATCTCTTTAAGCTCTTTTACAGCTTCGAAATGATCCTTAGGAATATATACTCCGTTGATACGACTTTTCTTGATATTCTTAGCGTATTTTACCTCTGCATCAGCCTCTGTAGTAGGAGATGGCGAATTCTCTTGTGCATAGACAGTTGACATCGCCAGCATAGATAGTATTAGTAGTAAGACTCTTTCGAACATGTTAATCTTTTTGTTGATACATTCTATAACTGCAAGTTTAATGCTAATAGTTTGAGTCAATGGATTTTTGTGGGAATATTAACAGGATATTTCACTTTTCTCACTAAGGTCAGCCAATAAACTACTAAATCCTATATTGTTAACATTTATAACAATCGGTTCTTAATACTCATTAGATCCAACGACTGTAAGAATCGTAGTGAATACTAATAGGATGAGTCATTGGATTTTTGTGATAAGAGTAACAAAACCTTCTATTAATTACGAATGAGAATTTATGAATATTCGACCAACCATGAGACTTTCCAATTGTCCTCTATAATAATGCATAACTGTATATTTGCAATGGAGTTCTTGCTATATATAAAATTCATCTTTCCAAATTCGTATTCCTTTTGCCGTTAAAATTCATCCGTTCACTATCAATCCTAGAGATTAGTCTTATGCAGACTATCTTATATAGTATTATTTGGCTGAGTAATGAATATTTGGCTACCCTGCTAACTGTTGCCATGGTGCCTATCTTTCTAGGGATCACATTCATCTCGTGGTTGAGTGATCGGGTTGAGGCCTCTCATGTGGGTGGTAAGTATTATTTAGGAATGATGGTTTCCATTGTGATACCGCTTTTGGTAGCGACTTTCTTTGTTTTGGTATATGATGGGGTAATAGACATTTTTTAGTGTCAAATGGACCTTACCACGAGCTTTTTGAGATATCCCAAATTCGAAATTCACTTTACTTTTTCACTAAAATCGTCATCTTTATTTCGTCAAGCATGACATCCAATTTCTTTGTAACCTTTCCTAGGTCTTTCTCTTCTTCTTCTGAGCTGCAGGGAATAAAACATTATTCAAGATTAATCTATAACCAGGACTAGTTGGATGCAAATTGAGATCTGTCTCCGGATCACCTACGAAGTGACGATAATCTTCTGGGTCATGTCCACCGTAGAATGTAAATGTACCGTAGCCATATGGTGAATGAATATATCTCACTTCTCCTTCGGGCTTAGTTTCTCCAAGTATCAATACCTCTGATTTTAGGTATTCTTTTCTGTATGCCGTGGCTTGACCCATGAATCCTTTTACTGTGCGAGTATGATTTTGATTAAGCATAGTAGGAATCGGATCCCATTTGGCACTAAAATCGAATAGTGTAAAATAATCATTCTCTGGATTAATTTTACGATTCTTATTATCTATAGAAGAGTGCTCATATTCCATTGGATTCATCCTCAGGGTAAAATCTTTGAATGCTAATGTCTGGGTAAAATCCAAATGCTCTTGTGCTCCTCGCTCCGCTCCATCACCATCATATACTTTACCACAAATGTCATGTCCTTGAGCAGCCAATGCTATATCATAGGTATCTGTGGCAGAGCACATCGCAAACATAAAACCTCCACCTTCCACATATTCCCTAATTCGTAGTGCTACCGCCAACTTGAGCTGTGATACTTTAGCATATCCAAGATTACTAGCTAATTCTTCCATCTTCTTTTGATTTTCTCGGTACCATGGTTTACTTCCTTGCGAAGCGTAGAACTTACCATATTGACCTGTAAAATCTTCATGATGAAGGTGTAACCAATCATATTCCGCGAGCTTATCTTCCATTACATCCCTATCATATATTGTCTCATATGGAATCTCTGCGTAGGTAAGAACCAAAGTCACAGCATCGTCCCACGGTTGTACTTTCTCCCCTCTAGCATTGAAGTCTGGTGTGTATACGGCAATCTTCGGTGCTTTTTCAAGCTTGATCGCTTCTTGATTCTTCTCTGGATCTGCAATTGATTCTCTGATTGCCAAGAACTTTGCGTTAGGGATCACTTCGTAGTCTACTCCTCTGACTTTGAGCTCTGCTTCCGCTCTTGTACTATGTTGAAATACGAAGCTTCCCCCCCTATAGTTGAGTAGCCAATAAGTCTCTACTTCATTTTCTAGCACCCAGAAAGTTACTCCATAAGCTTTAAGGTGATTACGCTGGGACTCAGCATCCATTGGTATCAGTATATATGACGCCTTGGCTGCTAAGCTGACTATAATGAAAGCGAAAAGAAATACTAACTTTTTATATTGATTCATAAAAACATTTCAATTTTGAACAATTGATTTGAAAATTCCAAGGCTAAACAGCTTTAAAGAAATCTCAAACTCACAGACCGTTGGATATAAGCAATTATTAAAACAAACATCCAATCAAAATAACGATTCATCCGTTTGAATAATTCTGTTAGAAATACATCTGTTAAGTAAAAGTTATCATAATACTCATCAAAATTAGGATCATTACCTTACAACACCTACACAGTTTAGATTTATTTTTCATATTTGCACAGTATTTTTAGTAGCAATGACTTAATAAATATATTTGATTCAGAACTTACATTTTCAATATCCTACCTGGCTTTTACTTCTTTGCCTTCTCTTAGGCCTAGGGTATGCAATGTTTCTGTATTTCAATGAGCGAAAGTTCAATGAAGCCCCAAAATGGACTCGCCCTCTTCTAGCTTTCCTTAGAACCTTATCTGTAGCGGCAATTGCGGCATTATTGCTTTCTCCATTTATCAAGACGATTAAGGAAGATACTCAAGAAGCCATCATCCTAGTTGCACAGGACAATAGTAGTTCTGTAATTTCTGAGATGAGTGATAGCGAGGTAGCACAATTTATCGCGAATTCTACAGCCATGACTGAGAAGCTTGGCACCAAATACGAAACTAAGCGAATATCTTTCGGAGAAATAGTGAAGGAAGGATCGATAAATACATTTACACAGCAAGTGACCAATTTATCTTCACTAATTGACTATGTAAATGACAATTATGCAGATCAGAATCTCGGCGCATTGATCATTACCACTGACGGTATCTACAACGAAGGTAAAAATCCAATATATAGTAAACTCAATTTGACTGCACCCATCTATACCGTGGCGATGGGTGATACAACAAAGAGGAAGGATGTATTAGTCAAAAACGTGTTTCACAATAAGATAGCCTACCTCGGAGACAAGTTCTCTATCCAAGCAGATGTCCAAGCGATCAATGCCGCAGGTGCTAGTACAAAGCTGAAAGTACAACAGATGGGTACTGGCGGCAAAGTCCTAAAAGAGGAAGTTCTAAATATCAAAGGAAATGATTATTTCTCTACGCAAGATATCATACTAGAGGCAAACTCTACAGGTAATATTAAGTATCGTATCAGCGTACAAGGCATCAATAACGAAATTTCCAAGAAGAACAACTACAAAGATATATTCATAGAAGTACTCGATGCTCGGCAGAAAATATTGATACTAGCTAATGCGCCACACCCAGACTTAGGTGCAATGAAATCTCTCATTACTACTAACAAAAATTATGAAGTAGACATCAAATATCCCGAAGGGAACAACTACAATATTAATGACTATAATGTAGTGGTACTCCATAATCTGCCATCAAGAAAAAATAAGATTGTTGGTGACTTAGAAGTAATTAAAAGAAAAAATATTTCAATCCTGCATATATTCGGTTCACAGACAGATGCCAACGCATTCAATAGAATTCAGAATGTGATAAAACTTGAAGGCAATAGCAATTCACTCGAAAATATCCAAGCAGAAGTAGACCAAAGCTTTAGTCTATTTACTACTTCAGATGATATCAAGAGAAAGCTCGGACAGTTTCCTCCACTTATTGCTCCATTTGGTAAGTATATGACTGAAGCAACTACACAGTCTCTAATAAGTCAAAACATTAGCAAAATAAAGACTGAATATCCATTACTTGCATTTAGTAATAGTGAAGGAAAACGTCAAGCCGTACTCACAGGAGAAGGTATTTGGAAATGGAGAATCTACGATTACTTGTTGCACGACACCTATTTGGTGACTCAAGAGTTGATCAACAAGACTATACAATATCTATCATTAAAGGATGATAAACGAAAATTCAGATCATCAAACACTAAGAATGTCTATAAAGAGAACGAAAGTTTAATACTCGATGCTCAACTCTACAATGAGAACTACGAATCTATAAATGATCCAGAAGTAAATGTAACAGTCACCAACAACGAGGGCAAAGAGTTTAACTATATCATGAATCGTACACAAGACTATTACACACTTGATGCAGGTAGATTTGCTGAAGGTAATTACAGATATATATCAAGGACCAATCTAGGAGGTAAGTCCTACGAAGATAAAGGAAGGTTTTCCGTACAATCTATACAGTTAGAAAACTTTGACCTCACTGCACGTCATGGGGTTCTCAAGTCGCTAAGTGAAAAATATGGTGGAAAGATGGTCTATCCGAATGAACTAGATTCACTGGCAACAGAAATTCTCGAGTCCGACGCTCTGAAACCTATAGTATTCCAATCGAGCAAAACACAATCTATTATGCAATTAAGGTGGCTCTTCTTTTTATTAGCTGGAATGCTAGTATTGGAATGGTTTATTAGACGATATATGGGAAGCTACTAAATAAGTTCAAGAGCAAGAATCAAGATTAAATTCTAATTCAAACCTTGTCACCCCGTTATTACAACTTGACCCCCGTCGCCCTGCAGCAACCCAAAAAATATATGTGCGATTTAAAAAATATGCTCTCAAACCATCGTCTATTTGAAATTCTCGAATGAAACAGAAAAAGAATAAGCTTAAAATCCAAAAAACCTTCCTTGCTATAAGATGTTCATTATCTTTAGAATAATAATTAAAGACAAATCTATATCCTATTGCGTAATCTAAGAGTCCTCAATAAATACTTCGTTAAATACCGATTGAGGCTGATAGCAGGGATCGTAATCGTTGCACTCAGCAATTATTTTGGTGTACTCATACCTCAGAAAATTAGACAAGCCCTTGATTATGTCAACGGCATAGAAGACAAGACTGCAATGCTTAGCGGACAAGGTGCAGCCTTTGATTCTGTAAGTGATGCACTTTTTTGGTTTGGTTTGTCGATTCTAGGTTTGGTATGTCTCAAAGGCATATTTATGTATTATATGCGTCAGACAATCATAGTGATGTCTAGACTTATAGAGTATGATATGCGAAAGGAGATATTTGAGCATTTAGAAAAGATGGACTTAGGATTTTATCGTAGAAATAAGACTGGAGACCTGATGGCAAGAGTATCCGAAGATGTTTCCAAGGTAAGAATGTATGTGGGTCCAGCATTACTATATGGGATCAATTTGGTAACCTTATTTAGCATGACCATATATGCTATGTTTCAGGTTAATGCTACCTTATCATGGTGGACATTACTTCCTTTACCATTCTTATCACTATCAATATATCTTGTAAGTAGTCGAATTCATAATCGTAGTGCTATCATACAAGCACAGCTCTCAAGTCTTAACTCTACAGCGCAAGAAGTATACTCAGGAATACGTATCGTGAAGTCTTATGTAAAGGAAAATCAATTTGGAAATTATTTCCTCAAAGAAAGTGAAGATTTCAAAAGTAAATCATTAGACCTCGCTCGTATCAATGCCTTTTTCTTCCCACTTATGATCTTACTAATTAGTGCTAGTACATTACTAGTACTATTTGTAGGAGGAAGAGAAATAGCAGCTGGTAATGTCACTCCAGGTAATATTGCAGAGTTTATTATCTACGTCAATTATCTTACATGGCCGGTCACCAGTATAGGATGGATTGCGAGTCTAATACAGCAAGCGGATGCTTCGCAAGCGAGAATTAATTATTTACTTGATCAAGATCCTACTATCAAAAATCCAATAGTAAATCCTATTGATATCAAAGGTGATATTCAATTTAACAACGTATCATTTGTCTATCCAGATACTGGAATCAAGGCGGTCAACAATGTCTCTTTTCAACTCAAGCAAGGTGAAAAGATGGCAATCATAGGTAAAACAGCAAGTGGAAAAACTACCCTTGCTGATCTAATATTACGTTTGTACGATACTACCGAAGGCAGCATCAAAATAGACGGTAATGAACTCCGTACCTTGGACATCAACCACTTAAGAGATCGCATTGGGTATGTATCTCAAGATGTATTTTTATTCTCCGATACGGTGAGTAATAACATACGTTTTGGCAATGATAATGTAGATGATGAAACCGTAAAACGATATGCTCATTATGCTTCAGTGAAACAGGATATAGAAGGTTTGCCTCAGGGCTTTGAAACCCGTGTAGGTGAGCGAGGTGTAACTTTATCTGGAGGTCAAAAACAAAGAATATCTATTGCCAGAGCACTGATCAAAGATCCAGACATCGTAATTTTAGATGATTGCCTATCTGCGGTGGATACCAAAACGGAGCAACATATCTTATCCTATCTCAAAGATGAACTCCAGGACAAGACGAGTATTATCATCACACATAGAATTCATAATCTGCTAGAATTTGATCAGATAATAGTTTTAGATGAGGGATCTATCGCAGAACAAGGTACACACGAAGAGCTCATGGCATTGGATGGATATTATGCAGAACTGCAGGAAGCAAATGCTATAGAGGATTGACAAAACCCCAATAATCTCTTCAGCAATCATATTCTATAGGTGTTAACTTTACACTATCTTATTTTAAATAATCTTGACGATATTTTTTACTAAGATTCTCTAGTTTTGATAGGAATAGTTATTTTAGCAACAGATTTTTAAAATAAGGCATATCATTCCATCATTAAATGTAAACAGAAGTGGAAAATCACAACAAAGAGAGTGTCTATAGCACAAAAGTGAGAGCAGGAAAGAGGAGAACCTACTTTTTTGATGTACGTCAGACTAAAAGAGATGATTACTATATTACTCTTACAGAAAGTACTAAAAGGTATGAAGGGGAAGGTTATGACCGGCATAAAATTTTCTTGTACAAAGAAGATTTCAATAGATTTCAAAAGCATCTAAGTGATACTATTGATCATGTAAAGACAGAGCTTCTACCTGACTTTGATTATGAACAATACGAAAGAAGACAAGCTGAATGGGAAGCTTCACTTGATGAGAATGGCAATCCACCTCCAAGACCAGAAGTAGCTGAAACAAAAGGTTCAGAAAAAGCTTCAGCTGTTGAAGAAGCTCCTTCAACAAATGAACCATCAGCCACAGATAGCGAAGAAGATATGAGTTGGTAAAATCAGATTTTCATAATTGTAAAAATATTAGAAGAGTAAACGGCTAGGCTGTTTACTCTTTTTTAATTATTGATGAACTAGAATATGGGTTTCTTTTTGGACGTTCTGATTTAAAACAATATAGCACTCTATTCAAATAATTTTTATGGCTCTAAATGTCGTATAAAATTGAAGTCTTAAAAACCTGCATAAAAGCAATGATATTCTCAAAAAATCTCACATATAAATACGATTTTTTTGGTATTTTGAGCATGTTAATTCAACTACCTGAAACGCTAAATACCATCAACATCCGTAAGCCATGAAATCTAACAAACCTTACTTTACTTTTAGCTTTAAGGGGTCAATAATTCTATTATTATTGAGTGTTTCCTTAAATCATGCTTATGGTCAATCAGATCCATGTGATACCGGCTCAGAAAATTCATGTCAATGTGAAACCGCAGATCTTCTTTGTAACATAGGAGAACTTGATGGATACCAGTATTCAATGACTACTTACCTTCACCCCGAAGATGGTCCTGATCCTATGTGCACTGGTTCAGAAGGTAATAATACAACTTCACACAACCCAACATGGTTTGCTTTTATAGCTTGGTGTGAAGAACTGACTTTAGAGGTAGAGTATACCGATTGTATTAATAATCCTAATTCTTGTTTTTCTTTTGGTATTCAAGCAGCCGTTTACAGCGATTGTAGCCTTGAACCATCATCGGCTGTAGAATGTGATACTGATGTTGGTGGTTGTGTTAATAATTCAACTCGTGAAGTGAGCATGTCAGGATTAATAATCGGTGACACATATTACTTCTTAGTGGATGGTTGCTGTGGATCTGCATGTGAAATTGAAATCTCAGTCATTGGTGAATGTGGATTTGGAGATATTGCTCCTTGGGGACAGGAGATGCAAGGGCCTGAAGAAATATGCTTACCTGCAGACGAAGAAGAGTATACCATTGAAAAACTAGAGGGAGCAGCAGAGTACTATTGGTATGTTGATGATGTTCCTTTTCCCTACCCTGATGAATTTGATCCCAGATATATCTTTGTAACATGGACCACTCCAGGAATACATACTATTTGTGTGGATGTGTCGAAGGAGCCATGTATTTTTGAGGAGGATTTCCCCCCTCCCCTATGCAAAACTATATGTGTAATTCCATCGGATGCCGAGGCAGGTACTGTTTCAGCTACTCCAAGCCCTGAATGTCCAGAAAGCGATATCTCTATCGAAGCCACTGGATACAATGACATTGCAGAATTGACAGAATATATCTTTGTCACTAATTCTGGTGGAGAAATCATTTTTACTGAATCGGGTGACAATGCAACATTTACCGCAGATGAATGTGGAACATACACCGCATACAGTTACAACTTTAAAGATAATGAGACTTTTAATGCCCCAGAAATTGGGCAGTTTATCCCAGATATCGCAGATTGTGATACTACTTGCTTTTGCGAGATGGAGCCATTAGAATTTATTATAGAAGATAACGAAGATCCAATATTTACTGCACCTCCTGCTGATCTAGATATAGATTGTTTTGATGGCTTAGCTGCTATGGAAAACTTGGATTGGACTGATAACTGCGCCGGTAGTGGCAATGTAGAAGGTACTGAACTTGGCTCAGTAGATTTGTGTCTTGGAGGTTCATATACTCGAACCTGGACTTACACAGATCTATGTGACAATGAAACAACGCATATTCAAAATATAGTTGTTAGTGCTATTCCAGAAGCAGTTTTTGATATCGAACCTGCGAATGAAACTGTAGAGTGTTTAACTGACATAATACCAAGTGTAGATTTAAATTATACAAATTCATCGGTTTCGACTTGTCTAATTGAAGGTACTTTATCCGCAGTAGAATCAGCAACCCCTACTCAATGTGGTGGTACTATGACTTATACTTGGTCTTATACTGATCTGTGTGGAAGAGACCTCGAATATATACAAACTATAACCGTAGAAAGCACAGATCCACCCGTATACGTTGATCCTCCAGCTGATATCACGTATGATTGTATAGACGAAGTTACTACTGCTGTTGACCTTGTTTGGAACTCAAATTGTGGTGGTACAGGTACCACTACCGCGGTAGAAGTGGATGATACAGATGCTTGTCTAGGAGGTACGATTACTCGTACTTGGGACTATATAGATCCGTGTGGACAAGCTGTAAATCATACTCAAATAATTACAATCAATCCTGTTCCACCGGTCGAGTGGACTAGCGTGTTACCTGCAGATATAGACGTCGTTTGCGGTGAAGCATTTCCTCCTTTTGAAGATATGACTTTTAGTAATGGAGCCGTAGCAGAATGCTTAGACGAAGGTATGGTAAGCCCAATAGAAAATGGCGGTCATCTTGTCTGTGGAGACGTAGTAACTCGGACTTGGTCTTATACTCCGACTTGTGGAGATATAATTACTCATATCCAAAATATTACTTTAATAGATACTGAAACTCCAATATTTACAAATCCTCCAAGTGACGTTACATTTACTTGTATCTCAGAAGTATCAACTGCTCCAGATTTGACTTGGACTGACAATTGTGATGGAACGGGTACTGTATCTGCTGTAGAAACCGATGACACTGACGCTTGTCTAGGAGGTACGATTACTCGTACATGGGAATATACTGATGCATGTGACAATCCATTAACCTATACCCAAATCATAACTATAGATCCTATACCTGATGTAACTTGGACCTCTATGCTTCCAGCCGATATAACCATTACTTGTGATGATGCTATACCTACGTTTAATATGCTGGACTACTCAAATGGTGCTCAAGAAGTAATTTGTCTAGACGAAGGATCAGTATCAGGTACAGAAGTCGGAGTATTAAATATCTGTGGTGATATCATAACTCGTACATGGACTTACACACCAACTTGCGGACCATCAATTAGTCATACACAAAATATTGAGCTTGAAGATACTGAAACTCCTACATGGCCAACTGCACCTGGAGATATTGCGTATGATTGCATCTCAGAAGTGCCTGCAATGACGGACCAATCTTGGGAAGACAATTGTGATGGCACAGGTATGGTTTCTGGAGTAGAAGATGATATGACATCAGGTTGTGCAGGCGGGGCGATTACTCGTACATGGTCTTATACAGATCAATGTGGTAATCCATCTATGTACGTGCAAACTATCACAGTAAATGCAATACCCGTTGTGGACTGGACAAGCACACTTCCTGGAAATGAAGATATTACCTGCAACGATCCAATTCCAACATTACTCGAACTTGAATATTCCAATAATTCCGGAATAATAGGTTGCCTAGATGAAGGTATGGTATCAGCTACTGAAGTTGGAACTTTAGTTGAGTGTGGAGATCAGATTGTAAGAAATTGGGAATACTTAACTATATGTGGTGATGTAATTACTCATATGCAGACTATAACTTTAGTAGATACAGATCCACCTGTATTTATAGCTCCACCTATGGATGAAACTTTTGACTGTATACTTGATGTACCTATAGCAACAGACTTGATATGGACAGATATATGTGATGGAACAGACTTAGTACCAGTAACCGAAGACGATATGACTGATGATTGTACCGGTGGTTCTATCACTCGTACTTGGGAATATACTGATGCTTGTGGCAATCCAGCTACTCATACTCAGATAATTACAGTAAACCCTGTCCCAGATGTAGTCTGGACTTCGACATTACCAACTGACCAAATCATCCAATGTGGAGATCCTATTCCTACTTTAGTAGACTTAGATTATTCCAATAGTTCACCATCAACTAACTGTCTAGACGAGGGAACTATTTCTGCCTCAGAAATGGGAGCCTTGATAATTTGTGGGGACATGATTACTCGAACATGGGAATATACACCAACTTGTGGACCGGTATTGACACATGTTCAAACGATCACACTAGAAGATATGATCGCCCCTGTATTTGTCGACCCTCCAGGTGATGAAACTTATGATTGTCTTCTTGATGTCACTCCAGAGGTAGTTCTCACTTGGACAGACAACTGTGATGGCACAGGTATGGTATCACCAAATATTGTAGATGTTACCGATGCATGTACTGGAGGTACGATTACAAGAGATTGGGAATACATAGATGCCTGCGGAAATCCGGTTACACATACTCAAATAATAACGGTAAATCCTGTTCCAGATGTAGTTTGGGTGACCTCTCTACCTGCGGATGTAACCTTACAATGTAGTGATGCGATTCCTGGTTCAATAGATTTGGATTATTCTAATAGCTCTCCCTCGACGAGTTGCTTAGACGAAGGAACCATAGCTCCAGCAGAAGATGGAGCACTCGTGATATGTGGTGATATGATTACTCGGACTTGGGAATATACACCAACTTGTGGTATGGTATTGACGCATGTTCAGACGATAACTTTAGAAGATATGATTCCTCCTGTATTTGTCGACCCTCCAAGTGATGAAATTTACGATTGTGTTGCAGATGTAACTGCCTCTACTGATCTTATATGGACAGACAACTGTGATGGAACCGGCGCGGTCTCTCCAACTTTAGATGGAACTTTAGATGATTGCACTGGTGGCACTGCCACTCGTACTTGGTTATATACAGATGCTTGCGGTAATCCTGTCACTCATGTTCAGACGGTGATAGTTAATCCTTTACCAGATGTAGTCTTTACTACAGCGCCACCGGCAGATGTAATCTTACAATGTGGAGACGCTATTCCTGATGCAATCGATCTTAACTATAGCAATAGTGCAGCATCGCCAACTTGTCTTGATGAAGGAGTGATTCCACCTGTAGAAGCTGGAGCCTTAGTCGTATGTGGGGATGAGATTACGCGTACTTGGGAATACACACCAGCCTGTGGACCACCGCTTTCATATACTCAGACTATCACTCTCGAAGACCTTATTCCTCCAGTTTTTGTAGGAGCTCCAGCAGATGAAACCTATGACTGTCTAGCAGATGTAACTCCAGAGATGGACATCACATGGACAGATAATTGTGATGGTACAGGAATGGTTTCGCCTTCTATTAGTGACACTTCTGATCCATGTACTGGTGGCAATATTACCAGGACATGGGAATATACTGACCAATGTGGCAATCCTGTTACGCATGTTCAATCTCTTACGATCAATCCAGTACCTGATGTAATGTGGACTACAGCCCTACCTGCAAATGTAATCTTACAATGTGGTGATGCAATCCCTGATGCTATTAATCTCAATTATAGTAATGGATTATCGGGAGTCATCTGTGCAGAAAATGGTACGATCTCTCCAGTCGAAGATGGATCAATTATGTTTTGTGGTGATATGATTACTCGTACTTGGGAATACACACCAGCCTGTGGACCACCGCTTTCATATATTCAGACAATCACTTTGGAAGATACTGAGTCGCCAGTTCTTATAAATCCTTTAGGCAATGCCACTTACAACTGTTTTGCAGATGTACCCGCAGCTGAAGATCTCACATGGACAGATAATTGTGATGGAACAGGAACTGTCTCAGTTACTGAAGTAGGTACAGTAGACAACTGTGCAGGAGGAATACTATCAAGAACATGGGAATACACTGATGCCTGTGGCAATACAACTCCTCATGTACAAACAATAACTGTAGAACCTATTCCTGATGTAATTTGGACGAGTAGTTTACCTACTGATGCAGATGTAAATTGTGGTGATGCAATACCTAATGTTGTAGATCTCAATTATTCTAATAATTCACTCAGTATGACTTGTTTGGATCAAGGCGTAATTACACCAATAGAAGATGGTACACTTATCACATGTGGTGATCAGATCATTCGTACTTGGTCATACACTCCTGAGTGTGGACCACCATTAGAACATACACAGACAATTACTCTTGTTGATACTGAGGCGCCGGTATTTATTGGTGCTCCAGGTGATGAAAGTTACGATTGTTACGGTGATGTTACAGCAGCTATCGATCTCACATGGACAGATAATTGTGATGGTACGGGAGTCGTCTCACCAACGATAACAGATGACTATGACAATTGTAATGGAGGAACGATTACAAGAGTATGGAGTTACACTGATGAGTGCGGAAATCCTATTAATCATACGCAAACGATCAACATAGGAATGATCCCTAATATTAATTGGATAACTGCATTACCAACTAATGTTACTATCAATTGTGGCGATCCGGTACCAGTTGCAATCACTTTAGAATATTCAAACAATGCTATTGGTGATCTGTGTTTAGATGAAGGGTTCTTGGCACCTACAGAATCAGGCACATTAGTGTCTTGTGGAGATCAGATCATAAGAGAATGGGAGGTAACTCCTACATGTGGTCCACCCATTACTCACCAACAAATAATAACACTTGACGATATACTAGATCCAGTATTTATCAATCTACCGATGAGTACACTTAACTTGTCTTGTATCGATGATCTCCCTGCAAATGGAGATATCACATGGACAGATAATTGCGATGGAACTGGTACAGTTTCATTTTTAGAAATCGGAGTACTTGATGAATGTACAGGTGGAACAGTAACTCGGATTTGGGACTATACAGATAGTTGTGGCAATGGCCCAGTATCATTTACTCAAATAATAAATCTATCTAAACCTGAAGAACAACCTTGTAATGACGGCGATGATTGTACGATCAACGATACTGAAATTGTTTCATGTAACGGTGTGATTTGTGAGCCATGTGCAGGTACCCCAACAGATTGTTCTGGTGATACAGAAGCTGTAGTTTGTGATGACAACAATGACTGTACAGTAAATGACATTCAAATAATAGCTTGTAATGGTCAAATATGTGTTCCATGTCAAGGTACACCAGCAACTTGTGATGATGGAATAGTATTCGTTCAATCATGTAATGATTTGGATCCTTGTACTATCAATGATGAAGTCACTGTAGATTGCCAAGGTGATGTATGTATTCCTTGTGCCGGTACACCTAATCCTACATCCGATCCTGAGGTACCTACTATTCCCAATACTTGTTTTGGAGAGACAGCAACCATAACCGTATCAGTATGTGATGGTGGTATTAATACATGGTACAGTGATCCAGCAGGTTCTACTGTTGTATTCATTGGATCTACATTCGAAACAACACCATTGACAATAGATGCAACCTATTATGTTGATTGTACTATTGATGGATGTCAATCAGAATTAGTAGAAGTTTTCTTACCTGTAGTAACACCAGAAATAGTAACTATAGTAGGAGATGATTTTATTTGCGAAAATGAAACTACTACTCTAACCACAAACCTTCCATTTGATTTTTATGAATGGAATACTGGTGATATAACACAAACCATAACAGTGGATAATGAAGGAGTTTATGAAGTGACTGTCACTGATAGTAATGGATGTACTTCTACCGATGAATTTATATTAACTGTAGCATTTAATCCATTTGTACAAATCGCAGGATCTACAACATATTGTGAAGGTAGTTCTACTTTGCTTTCTGCGCCATTCGGATTTAGCGAATATGAATGGAGTCCTAATTTTGAAAACACATTCTCAATAAATGTTAATTCAGAAGGTACTTACACAGTAACTGTAACCGATCTTAATGGATGTACAGGATCATCATCTGTAGAGGTAATAGAAGCAGAAGTACTCAATCCAAATATATCTGGAGGCGATAATTTCTGTGCTGGAGGATTTGTAGAGCTAAGTATTGGTAGCGGATTTTCTAATATCGAATGGCTTCCTGGAGGGGAAAATACTGAATCGATAATAGTAGATGAAGCTGGGGTTTACTCTGTGACAGTGCAAGACGGAACCTGTGAAGGGATAGCCATTATCACTGTAACTGAAAATCCGCTCCCTACACCAATCATCAATGCTCCATCGGGAATCTGTCCAAATGAATTAGCTAGTCTTAATGCCAATAACCCTGATTACACAAATTATATTTGGAGTACAGGGTCTGTAAATTCAAGTATTCTTACTGGTATGCCAGGTACCTACTCAGTAACAGTTACTGATATGAATGATTGTACTGCTAGCAGTAGTGTTACGATGGACTTTATAGCTCCACCAATTGCAGAGATTATTGGTGATAATCAGATATGTCCTGACCCAGGATCATCTATTATCCTCTCTGCCAATACTGGAACTAATTTAACATATGAATGGTCGACTGGAGATATAACCAACATGATTACTGTGACTGAAGCAGGTACCTATTCATTGACCGTTTCAGATGACAGTAATTGTTCAGCTATTGCGACAACTATTATTAGTAATCATCAATCACCTGATGTAATCATCTCAGGTAGTCAGTCATTCTGTACAGATGGAATCACAACTATCGATGCAGGAGATTTTGCATCGTACGTATGGGCTCCAAATGGAGAAATGACTAGAACAATAGATGTAGATACCGAAGGAACATATAGTGTTACTATTACAGACGAAAATGGATGTACAGGAACTAGTGCTACGATGATTCAAGAGTTAACAGAACTGCTTCCTGTTATTGCTGGACCTAATCTGGTTTGTCCTGGTGAGACTTCTACCCTATTTATTGGCGGCGATTTTGAAAGTTACTCTTGGTCTACAGGAGAAATGGGTATTAATACTATTACGGTTGATCCAGGCATGAGTTATTCGGTAACAGTAACTGACTTGAGCGGATGTACTGGATCTAGTATGATTATGGTGAGCAACTATAATGTAACTCAAGTAACGATTGACGGAGAATCAGATTTCTGTGAAGGAGAATTATCAGAATTAACAGCTTTAGGAGGATTTGAAGAATATGAATGGTCCAATGGATCTTCCGGACAAACAATCACAATTAACGAATCTCAATCTTACAGTGTAACTGCTACAGACTCTAATGGATGTACAAGTGAGACATCTATAAATGTAGAACAGATAGATAATCCGATACCAACTATTATGGGTATTACTGAAGTTTGTGCAGATAGTCAGACTACTTTATCTACAGAAACATATTCTTCATATGAATGGTCCAATGGTTCACTCGAACAAACAACTATTGTAGATATTGGCGGGGCCATTTCGGTGACAGTAACAGATGCCAATGGTTGTGTTGGAAACACTTCTATAATAGTAACAGAATTTAACGTACCTAATGTGGCTATTACTGGATCACCATCCTTTTGCCTAGGTGGATTTACCACATTAGGTACACTTGACGAGTATCAAGTATATAGTTGGAGTCCAGGTGGAGAAAATACTCCTACAATCAATGCCGATGCGGAAGGAACATACACCGTTACCGTTACTGACATTAATGGCTGTACAGCTAGTACAAGTATAAACACTTCATTGGAGACTTCTCTATCACCTACGATAAATGGACCTTCTTTAATATGTAGCGGACAGACTGAGACATTGACAGTTGGTGCCTTTGACACCTACGAATGGTCAACTGGATCAATAGATCAATTCATCGACATATCTACTACAGGTACTTATGCAGTTACAGTATATGACGCTTCTGGATGTTCTGGAGAGACTGCTGTAAATGTTACAGTTGTAGATCCAACGCAGGTTTCTATATTAGGAAGTGATAAACTTTGTGAAGGTGGAAATGTAACTTTTTCAGCCATAGGAGGCACATTTACTAACTACGAATGGTCTACAGGATTTAATACTTCAAGTATTACAGTAGATGAAGCAGGTAACTATGCAGTGACTGTAACTGATAATAACGGATGTACGAGTTCGACATCTATCAATGTAACAGTAGCGGACTTACCTACACCGGAAATCGGTGGAGATCCTAACTTCTGTATCGATGGAAATACTGAGCTCAATCTTACAGAAAGTTACTCTTCATACGATTGGTCAACTGGAAGTTCTGATCCTACGATCAGTATAAATATGACAGGACTTTATACAGTAACTGTAACAGATATAAACGGATGTCAAGCGAGTAATTCTGTAAATGTATTTACATATCCTGATGTCAATCCAACTATTGGAGGAAGTGCTACTTACTGTCCTGGAGGCAACACTACTCTCGATGCAGGCAGCGAATATGTAGCTTGGGAATGGAGCACCGGTGAGATGACACAAACGATCCAATTTGCAATGGAGACGATAATATCCGTCACCGTTACAGATATCAATGGATGCACAGGATCATCCTCTACGGGCATCACAGAAGAACCATCATTATCTCCATCTATACTTGGAGACTTGATAATCTGTGAAGGTGAGTCCACAGTCCTCGATGCAGGATCAGCATTTGATACTTGGGAATGGAGTACTGGCGAGATGACGCAGACTATAGAAGTGACTGATTCAGGAATTTATTCAGTATTTGTCACACAAGGAACGTGTAGCGGAACTGGAGAAGTAGAGGTAATCGTAAATCCTCTTCCCAATCCAGAAATTAATGGAGCTGAAAATATTTGTATCGGAGATTTAGGTACACTTACTGTCGCAGGAAGTTATAATACATATGCATGGTCTACTAATTCGAACTTAGAATCAATAATAGTATCTGATCCAGGAATATATACTGTGACTGTAACAGATGGAAATGGATGTAGTAATTCAACATCATTCCTAGTAACAGAAGTACCCTTGCCTACACCTGAAATAATAGGCGATCCTAACTTCTGTCCAGATGGAAACACAACGCTCAGTTTATCCGAATCATATACTACTTATGAATGGTCGAATGGTAGCCAGGACATTTCTGTAGATATATCTATGACAGGACAATACACTGTAACCGTAACCGATGCTAATGGTTGTTCGGGTAATAGTGCGATCAATGTGTTTATGTATCCAGAAGTCAATCCTAATATCGGCGGCAGTACTACCTATTGCCCAGGAGGAAATACAACATTAGATGGAGGACCACAATATATTGCATGGGAATGGAGTACTGGAGAAATAACTCAAACTATTCAATATGCCCAAGAAACCATAGTAACATTACAAGTAACTGATATAAATGGATGTACAGGAACTTCTGCTATCATGGTGACGGAAGAGCCATCTCTATCACCAGCTATTTTGGGTGACTTGGAAATTTGTGAAGGGGAGACTACAATTCTTGATGGTGGTGCGGCATTCGATACTTGGATATGGAGTACTGGTGAAATGACTCAAACAATAGAAGTAACCGAATTAGGTACCTATACTTTAGAAGTTTCGCAAGGAACATGTAGTGGTGTTGGTGAGGTAACCGTAATAGTAAATCCAATACCTGAACCAATCATAGATGGACCGGAAAGTATATGTTTTGGTGAAGATGCTACATTGACATCAATAAATAATTTTCCTGTATACCAATGGACTACTGGAGACATTACAAAGTCAATTAATATTTCTAACCCTGGCTCATATTCGCTGACTGTTACTGATGATAACGGATGTACCGCTGTAAATAGTTTTACAGTAATTGCCAAACCAACACCAACCCTCGAAGATATTGTCGCAATCTGTGGAGAAGATAAGGATACTTACGATGTAACGTTCTCGTCTACTGCTGATGAAGTATCTTGTAGTACTTATCCCGTGGAGTCACTCGGTGGTATTGATTACGCAGTGAATGAAATCGATACTAATGATGTAATACAAATCTATCTATTAGATACCGAGTCCATGTGTGATACTACGATTACCATCATGAAGCCAAATTGTGCATGTAGTGCAATAGCAGATGCAGGACCAAATGGTGAACTCAACTGTTTAGTGTTCGATATTACTCTTGGAGGTTCTAACACTTCAGTAGGACCGTCATTTACTTACGAATGGACAGACGAAAGTGGAACTGTTGTATCTACGGATATTGAATATACCGCGACTTCAGAAGGTGTTTATACTTTGGAAGTTTTTGATGCCGACTTTGATTGTTCTGTATCGGAGAGTGTGACAGTTGAAAATATTATTAGTGATCCTTCTGCACAGATATTCCCAGACCCTGGAGTAATAATTGATTGTGAAATAGGTATAGTTACGCTTACTTCCGCTAACGAACTAAACGTGAACTATACTTGGACGACTAGCACATTTGTAATAGAAGCATTGTCCATAAACATAGAAAATGGTACTACGATAGTTTTATTGGCTACAGATACACTTACTTTCTGTTCTAATACCTCTTCGATACAAATCATAGACAATGAGCAATATCCTCTTATTGAAATCGCTGATCCTGAAGAGCTAACTTGTGAAACAAACATCGTTACTATAGATGCAATGAACTCTCAGAACAGTCCAGACATCACATATACATGGACTAATGAAAGTGGTTCTAATTTAGGTAACGATGTGCAACTGGATGTAACTTCATCAGGATGGTATTATCTAGAATTAATAGATGATGTGAATGGCTGTCAAAATGATGATAGCATATACGTTGCTGAAAATATAGAAGCACCTGTGGTTATGGCAGGTGACGATATTCTATTGCCTTGTGACGTTACTGCCGTATCTATATCTGCCACGGTAGAGGGAAATGCCGATATCATCTGGACTACTAATACAGGAACATTATCTTCAGATGTCAATCAGGAAGAAGTTAATGTAACATCTGTGGGGGTATATTACTTCACAGCTACCATTCCAGAGACAGGCTGTTCTGCAATAGACTCTATCGAAGTGATATCTAATGAAGATAAAATATCTGAAGTAGACATCGAATTACGTCAGCCAGAGTGTTTTGGTGATGAAACAGGAAATATGACTATTACAGTTTTGGCTGGTGGCATGCCTCCATTCCAATACGATATAGAAGAAGCTAATCTTTCTAATGATAATGGAGTCTTTAATAATTTGCTTCCGGGAATATATGAGGTATTAATTACGGATGCATTGAATTGTGTATTCTTAGCTTCATTTGAAATCACTGATGTGGAAGAAGTGACTTTTGAAAGTCCAACTGCAAATATTGAATTGGACTATGGCAACGATACTACTTTAGTATTAGAAACTAATCTAGGTTTCGATGAAATAGAAAGTATCACTTGGTCTCCAGATATTGAAGGCTCATGTAATACTTGTCTAGAAATAGATGTAGAAAATGTAACTCAAGGTCAAATATATACGATAACACTTTTAGATATCTATGGCTGCGAAGTGACTACTACAATAAGATTAGACGTAAACATCGATGTGGATATACATGTACCTAATATAATCAATCCTAATTCTACTTCTGGCAATAGAAAGCTATTCCCGCAGACGAATCTTGAAAATCTTGAAGTGATAGAATTCTATGTTTATGATAGATGGGGTGAGTTAGTATATACGGCAAAAAATTTCCCTCTCAATGATCCTATTTTTGGATGGGATGGAACTTTCAAAGGCCAAAATGTAGTGCCTGGCGTTTATGTATATTATATGAATGTCGCTATACCTGGATTAGAGAATCAAGCTGTGGCTGGAGACATTACTGTTATTTATTAGAGAAAGATCTTATCGCTAATTTAGAAATATAGACCTCAAAGAGAATAGAAATCTTTGAGGTCTTTAAATTTAATGCTCTTTCTTCCGATCGCATTAAAATTGGAATCTTCAAAGCACTTCGTTAGCTTGCGACCACATGCGACACTTTATCCATTTAGCATATCAAGGCACCAAATACAGAGGTTGGCAACGACAAGCCAATGAGCGAAGCGTACAGGCTACCATAGAAGATCTACTATCAAAGATGCTTAAGACAAAAACTATCATACATGGCTGTGGCCGTACAGATGCTGGAGTCAACGCTAGTCAATATTTTGTCCATGCTGACATTCCTGAAGATCTAGATTACGACCCCGTAGAAAGACTCAACCATATGCTTCCTGATGACATTGCTATTTACGAAATCATACCGATACACAACCCCCACTGCAATGCGCAGACTGATGCCATTGCTCGCAGCTACGAGTACTATATGCACTTCCGCAAAATACCTCAACTCAAAGACACAAGTACATACTTTAAGGTCTCTAATCTCGATGTAGAAGCTATGCAATCTGCGGTAATAATATTACAAAACACAAAAGATTTTCGTTCTCTGTGCAAAGGTCCAGACATATACAAACATACGAGATGTAATGTCCAATCTGTATCTTTAGAGGAAACACACGATGGTCATAGAATGCTATTTTCGATTACGGCCAATAGATTTCTTAGAGCGATGATACGCAACATTGTCGCTCGTCTAATCAACATTGGAAAAGGTGAATTGTCTCTAAATGAATTCACAGAAGTTATACGCAATCAAAAAGAATTTGAGTTTCCATTTCACAAGCAAGCTCCACCCACTGGATTATATTTGAGCAAAATAATTTATCCATATTTGGAACGTGATGTGATCGGCTAAACCCAAAATAATTTTGCTTTTCCAAATACCAGTTCTTTGACTCGATACAATTCCTCAAAATGACAATGAATGAATGATTAAAACATAGTTTCAGCTTTTATTCTAAAAAATCAGTTTAATGACTTGAGAGTCAATTTTTCTTACTCGGATATCTCATAACTAGTACTAATCTCTACAGCCTTAGCCAACATAATTACCACAGAACAATACTTGTCAATAGATAAATTTACTGCTTCTTTCACTTTCTTATCTTTAAGATTTCCTTTAAGAATATAGTGTAAATGCATGTGTGTAAATATGCGAGGAATCGCATCTTGTCGTGTACCTTCCACTTGAACTTCGATAGACTCAATAGGTTGACGCATCTTCTCTAGAATCATTACTATATCTATAGTGCTACAACCAGCAGCAGATAGTAATACTCCTTCCATTGGTCCTACTGCATTTCCATTTCCCAGTGTAATGCCTTGTTCCTTTACATTGGATCCTTGAAATGTCTTTAAATCATCTGATGTAAGGGTTACTTTCATTTTCTGGATATTTTGAATGTTAAATCACTATACCTGGCTAGAAGATAATCATTAATATATCTAAACAATCATTATCTTGTATACTATACGATCACCAAATTAACAACTGTGAGTACATCTAGTTTAATATTTAGAATAAAGTATATTATAGTTCTCATATTATTATCATTTACATCGTGTATTGGTCAAGATACCTTCTCTATAGTAGCTGTCGATCCCAAAACTGGAGAAGTAGGCAGTGCAGGCGCTAGTTGTGTAGATCTTACCAACTTCCCAAATTTTGCGACTGGTTTCTTAGGGGAGTTATTCCCTGAAGAAGGAGCTATCAACTCTCAAGCAACATATCTTAGTCAAAATCAGACTAATGCTCGTAATAGATTCAACAATGGCGAAACACCACAGGAGATCATCGATTGGTTAGTCGCTAATGATGTACAAAATCAATCTCAGCAAAGACAATATGGAATAGTAAGACTAGTAGATGGTACTCCACAATCTGCAGCTCATACAGGTGTCGCTTGTTTGGATTACAAAAACCACATTACAGGACCTAACTACTCGATCCAAGGAAACATACTATTAGGGCATGGTATTCTGGACTCCATGGAAGCAAGATTCCTGAGAGCTGAAGGAGATTTAGCTTGCAAACTTATGGCTGCCATGGAAGGCGCCAATGTAATAGGTGCTGATAGTCGATGTAAAGATAATGGAACTTCATCATTATTCGCTTTTCTGAAAGTAGCACAGCCTAACGATATCTTTGGGAATCCAGCGCTCTCCTTAGGAGTAAGATTGCAAAATGGTCAAGGGATCGAACCTATAGATAGATTACAAGATGATTTTAATGTAGCCCATAGTTGTACTTCTCCTGTATTACAGAATTTGGAATTTGATAACTTATTTCAAGTTTATCCTAATCCTGCTAACGACCAAATGACTATTAAATCACTAAATGAAGAAGAATACAGATATAAAATACTCGACCTGAGTGGAAAAATACTACTCCAAGGAAATCTATCGAACGAAGAGATCTTAGATTTATCCAAGTTTACGAATGGCAATTATATCTTAGAAGTGTTAAAGGATCAAAAATATTTTTCAAAAATATTTTCAAAGACTTAGAGGATCTAAAGATTAATTAGAATACGAAAAAATAAAACTATGAGCAACTACCACATAAAGCACCTAGAAGAATACTTCCAAGTCTATAATAAATCTGTAAATGATCCAGAGACCTTTTGGGGAGAAATCGCAGAGGAAAACTTTATCTGGCACAAGAAGTGGGACAGAGTACTGAGTTGGGATTTTACGAAGCCAGAAGTGAAGTGGTTTGAGGGTGCAAAATTGAACATCACCGAGAATTGCTTGGATAGACATTTGATTACTCGAGCAGAGAAGACGGCCATATTATTTGAGCCCAATCATCCTAGTGAAAAAGCGCAGCATATTACTTATCGCATACTTTATGAGCAGGTATGTCGTATGGCCAATGTGCTTAAGGATCAAGGTATACAAAAAGGGGATCGTGTATGTATATATCTTCCTATGATTCCAGAGATGGTATATTCTGTATTGGCTTGCGCTAGGGTCGGAGCGGTTCACTCTGTTGTATTTGCAGGATTTTCGGCTACCGCCTTGTCTACACGCATTAATGACTGTGAATGCAAAATGGTCATCACTAGCGATGGCTCTTATCGTGGTAAGAAAACCATAGACCTCAAAGGTATCGTTGATGAAGCACTCAAAGATTGTACCTGCGTTGATTCGGTCTTAGTCGCCAAAAGAACTAATACTAAAGTCAATATAGTAGATGGTCGTGATCATTGGTTAGCTCCTCTTATGAATAATGCGTCGGCTTTACATAATGCAGAAATCATGGATGCGGAGGACCCATTATTTATACTATACACATCTGGATCTACAGGATCACCAAAAGGAATGCTTCATACTACAGCAGGATATATGGTATACTCTTCTTACACATTCAAGAATGTATTTAACTATCAAGAGAATGATGTCTATTGGTGTACTGCTGATGTAGGCTGGATTACTGGTCATAGCTATATTATCTATGGACCTCTCGCCAATGGAGCTACTACAATCGTCTTCGAAGGTGTGCCCAGCTATCCAGATTATGGTAGGTTTTGGGAAGTAATAGAGAAGCACAAAGTGACACAATTTTACACAGCCCCTACCGCTATTCGAGCATTAGCTAAAGAAGGATCTGAATTTCCAGAAAAATACGATCTATCCACACTCAAAGTGCTCGGAACTGTAGGAGAGCCCATCAATGAAGAAGCATGGCATTGGTATGATGATCATGTAGGGCATAATAATTCGCCAATAGTAGACACCTACTGGCAGACAGAGAATGGTGGTATTATAGTTACTCCTCTACCCTACATCACTCCAACCAAACCTACATTTGCTACTTTACCATTCATAGGTATACAGCCTGCGATAATGGATGCAAATGGGACGGAACTCAAATGCAATCAAGTAAACGGAAGTCTATGTGTCAAATTTCCTTGGCCCTCGATAGCCAGAACGATCTGGGGTAACCATCAAAGATATAAAGACACATATTTCACCACATTTGAAAACAAATATTTCACTGGAGATGGAGCACTACGCGATGAAAGTGGATACTATCGTATCACCGGCAGAGTCGATGATGTGATTATAGTATCTGGACACAATCTTGGTACAGCACCTATAGAAGATGCCATTAACGAACATCCTGATGTAGTAGAAAGCGCTATAGTAGGTTACCCTCATGATATCAAAGGAAATGCACTTTATGGATATGTCACCCTAAAAGATAGTGGTAAATTAAGAGACGAAGAAACGCTCCGTAAAGAGATCAATCAATCCATTACTGAACATATCGGTCCTATCGCCAAACTCAACAAAATACAATTTAGCGATGGTTTACCTAAAACGAGAAGTGGAAAGATTATGCGACGCATCCTAAGAAAGATAGCACATAAAGAATCTGACAATCTAGGTGATCTCAGTACGCTGTTGAATCCTGAAGTCGTGCAAAGTGTAATTGATAATGCATTTTAGAGAATTAAATAGTTAATATTTAAATGAGAATAGAAGATATAAATCTAAAGAATTTGATTTTAGAAATCATCAAAAGGCAGTTAAATCGCGCAGCAAATAAAGACCTAAAATAGCTTATGACCTTTTTCCCTCTACCCAATGGCTTATGACTTCAAAACTTTAACGACTATTATTTCTCCTTTACCAAATAATTCTGATCCAACTTCACTCCAATTTCATGCATACTCTCTTGCAGATAAGTCAATATTCTCTTCCTCTTATTGTGTGGCCAATAACGGAGATAATCATATAACTTAATTCTTGGCGAAGTTGCCAAGCTCTGTAACAAATGATCATCCAAAAGTTCTTGAGTCATCTTGTCTATCTCGGTGATATTTGATCCTCTACATATATCGCAGGTACCGCAATTATCTATTTTGTTTTCGCCGAAGTATTCTAATATAAATCGCTGACGACACCAATCTTGAGAAAGGTAATCTATCACAGCGCTGAGTCGTTTACTGCTTCGCTCTTTGAGTTGGTTATATAGCTTGACATTGATAGTAAAAGAATCTATCTGTGGCCTAGATTGTAGAAACGTGATGAGAGGAATTGTCTTCCTTGGCTCATACTTAATTATCTGTTCTTTGTGCAAATGCTTTAGATAACTGACCACTTTCGCTTTAGTCAGTTTCAAATTTTTAGCTACAACTTGCTCGTCTATCTTGACAAATTCTATGAAAAGACCTTCGTATCTACGAAGTAGAAATCTCAATATTCGGCTCTTCTCATCTTCCTTACTCACGAGGTCTGAGAAATCTCTTTTAGATGTAGATACATACATCTGACTCGGTCGATAGAATCCATCAGACATTGTAATCCATCCATCGGTCACGATGGCATCTATAGCATTGAGTGACCCAAGAATCGGTAATTTAGCAGTCTCACAAAATTCTATCAAATCAAAATCAAAACTCTCCTCTAATCCTGATCCTATTGCAATTTTGAGATAAACACAAATTTTATGATATACATTTTTGATAAAATTAATCGACGGATAATTCTCTTGAAATTGATTGACTGCTTTAGAGACATCTTGATTACTAATAATGGTGATAGCAAAAGCTTGTTCTCCATCTCGACCAGCTCTACCCGCCTCTTGGTAATACTCCTCTATGCTTGGTGGCACATCGGTATGTATCACAAATCTCACGTCTGACTTGTCGATGCCCATTCCAAATGCATTAGTGGACACAATGACTCTTGTCTTTCCAGACTTCCAATCTTCTTGAATTTTAGTTCGGCTATTAGTTCCTAGGCCTGCATGATAGTATTCTGTCTGAAAGTTATACTTATTGAGATGATCAGATATCTCTTTTGTCATTTTGCGATTACGCACATATATGATTCCTGTACCTTTCATACGTTTCATGATAGACAACAACTCGTTACGTTTATTATCAGTCTTGATCACTACGAAAGAGATATTATCGCGAGAGAAGCTTTTCTGAAATATATTAACCTTCTTCATCTCAAGCGACTCTACGATGTCATCTACTACTGATTTAGTCGCGGTTGCCGTGAGGGCCATCACAGGGACGCCTTTGAATCGTTCTCGCAATTCTCCTATTTCCATATAAGCAGGTCTAAAATCATGGCCCCATTGAGAGATGCAATGCGCCTCATCTACCGCTATCATACTAAGATTGGCATTCTGTATTCTAGCAGTAAAAAAATCAGATTTTAATCTTTCCGGTGATACGTAAAGCAACTTCGCTGGACCATAGATAAAGTTATCATAGGCCGTTTCTAGTTCTCGCAATCTTAATCCAGAGTGTAATGCTATTGCTGTAATTCCTTTCTCTTTAAGCGCACTGATCTGATCATGCATCAATGCTATCAGCGGCGAGATCACTATCGTCTTTCCCTCAAGAGCCAATGCTGGTAATTGATAACAGAGTGATTTTCCACCTCCAGTAGGGAGCAGGGCTACGGTATCTTTGCCATCCATAACTGACTTTATGATCTCTTCCTGCTGTGGCCGAAAGGTGTCGTAACCCCAGTATTGCTTTAGTAAAGAATGAACGTCAGTCATAGATATAGTGGTATTTCTTTTCTGAGAGTGAAGGTAGGTAATGTAGATAGAAATAGAATGTGGTATTGAAAGTAATTGAAAAGTTGATATGATTGAATAATTACCCTACTTAACTATTATCTACCTATCTTCAATAATCAAATATTACTATTTCTATGAAAATCGCGATTATTGCATCTACCTCATTTGAAATCGATCCTTTATTACAGCATCTCGATGCTGAAGGTCACAAGGCTTCTTTCTTTCATTATGAGTACAAAGGGCACGAGATCTATCCCTTAGTTACTGGTATTGGAGCTATTAAGACTGCATTTGCATTAGCAAGATTCAATGAGATAACGACTCTTGACCTTGCTATCAATGCGGGAGTCGCAGGAAGTTACAACAGAGACTTGCCACTGGGTACCGTCGTTCATGTGACTAGCGATAGATTTGCCGACTTAGGTGTAGAAGAAGCTGATGGATCATTTACAGATGTTTACGATCTAGAGCTCGAAGCCAAAAACAAATATCCGTATACTGATGGTGCACTGATCAACGATGGTCTCAAATATAGTTTTGATATCAAAAAAGTAAAAGCACTTACTGTTAACAAAGTAAATGGCACCCAAACAAGTATTGACCTCATCCAATCAAAATACAAAGCAGATATAGAAACTATGGAAGGTGCAGGATTTCATTATGCTTGTATGAATATGGATATCCAACATGTTCAACTCCGAGCTTTATCCAACTATGTAGAACCACGAAACAGAGCTGGCTGGCAAGTCGAATTAGCTATCGATAAATTGAATCAAACCATTATAGAACTTCTTAATAATATTGAAAAACCAGCCGAGCGAAATAAGGCTTTGGATTGGTTGTAAGATTTATTAATTAATAGCCTCTGATTACCTGAACATATTTTCTTAATACATCATGCCCTTAGTAAGCAAACTAAAATACGTGGTATATTAGAATTTCCTTTTAGAATTTAATTTCAATAATCACTTTCTCTCCCTATAAGCCTTAATATACTTAATCATATGACTGTAGTTGGCTAGTCCATCTTTTACACCATGAGACTTTAGATAACTATCATACATTTTATCTCTGACTGCTGGCATGATATCTGGATAACGATCCATGTATTCTATTATTTCATTGAGGTCTACCTTTAGTGCAAGAGGCAATAGGATCATATATTGTCGATATAATTCTTTATCAAGCTTTCTTAAATCAGACATTAGGTATCGCCAATATGCTCTGATCGCACTGTAGCGAATCACATCATTATCAGATTGCACACAAGCTAGGTAACCTATAAAATTGCAAGTCCCTTCATCACCGTATCCATATCCATGAGTCATCTCATGTGCCATCGTAAAGGGCCATAGAATCGGATGTAATCCCCCATCAATATGTCCTTCGAATACATAAGGTACATAGACGCCTGCGGTCGAAAATCTTAGTAAGATACCCTTGAGAGCTAACTTCCTTACACGTACTCTACCAGTAGTAGGTATGTCCCAACTTTCTAATAATCCTTCTAGGTTATCACGAATTTGGGATTCCAAATCTTCAGGAATAAAGACTTCACTAATGGCATTTAAGCTATCAGTAGAAACAATCATTCTAGTCGAGATAAGTTCTTTCGTTACACGATCTATTTCATTCATGAGATATATACTATCGATAACTTGCTCTTGCATATCTAAATCTGCGTAGATATTAGATCTATTATAGTTATACCCCCAAAGTAAATAGAAGAAAAATACTGAACCACCAAAGAATGCTAACAAACCCAAGAGGCCTTCTCCCAATCCAGATAACCAATGTCCCTCTTTGGCATTTTTAATCATCTTAATAAATATCCTAGCGGTATAAATTACAAATACAACCAGGGATATATACACCACAGGAATTGGCAAAAAACCGAGAGTATGATCATATATCCAACGAAAACCTTGAAAAATACCTCGGAAATAAAACATATCTACCCAATCCGGTGCTGTAGCCATTATACGATCTACACCAAACGATAAGACACCTAGAATGATCCAGAAGTACTTGTACTTATGTTTTGAAGATATTATCGAAGACATATATAATTAGTTGTGTACTAAGTTATCTATGGTGTTGAACATGATTTAAACTAAATGTAGAACTTAAATCTTCACTATTCTATTATGAAAGACCTTAATTATACAATAGGAACATTTGATAACCAAGATCCATAATGGAGTCTATCTGCCGCTGATAATATAGCTTACATCGCTAAGTATCCACAGCTACTTTGGGCAACTATAACTAATTTGACAGATCATCAAATGAAAACTACTTATCGACCTAGAGGATGGACAGTCACCCAACTTATCCATCATATAGCCGACAGCCATATGAATGCATATATAAGATTTAAGCTTTCGCTGACAGAGACAGAGCCTACTATCAAGCCTTATGAAGAAGCCGAATGGGCCAAGCTGCCTGACTATAAACTTAAGATGATCCCTGTCTCGATTAGCCTAATCACAGCCTTGCATACCAAATGGAGTAATCTCATGGATGCTTTGAAAATAGAGGACTGGAACAGACTATATCGTCACACTGCGGATTTAAGTTATGTAGATTTAGCAACTTCACGTATGATGTATCATAAGCAATCTGCACATCATTTGGCTTATATTGCTAAACTCGTCAAGCGAGAAAGTTAGTAGATTGTCATTTAAATCATCAATATCACACATTGACAGCATATACATTCAACCATTTAGCAGATAGATAAGTTTAGTATTAACTTACGTCTCAATTTAAAAAAACTTTCATATGAGTAAGGGATATTTTCAGCCAGAAGATTTAAAGAAATTCAAAGATATTACAGACTTTCAAGAAGTGATGGGTAAAAAATTTTTTGACTACTATTCATCCGTATTTGAAGAAGGTGCATTGACCAGAAGGGAAAAATGCTTAATCGCTTTGGCTGTAGCCCACTCGGAATCTTGTCCATATTGTATGGACTCCTATACCAATGCATGTCTAAGCAATGGTGCCGACGAAGAACAGATGATGGAGGCTGTACATGTAGCAGCCGCAATCAAAAGTGGAGCCACATTAGTAAATAGTGTAATGATGATGAATCAAGTGAAGGGGAAATTAATGTAGACAAATCGATTCTAATGATCGTCAACAACGTTAGCTTATAAATAGCTTAAATAAAAAACATTCACAATAGAATAACCAAAAGCATATTCAATAATATGTATATATATAATGGGTGTAAAGCAAAAAACTAAATCACTAGACAAGACCAATAACCCAATGGCTGATACTTTTTTTCAGCTACAGGTATTGAATGGCAAAGAGTTGACTGATAGTAAGTTCACTTCGTTTGGCAAAATGATTGGAGACGTAATTACTCCGAGCCCTGTTGAGGTTTTTCAGATTAATATTGGAAAGCTTTGTAATCAGACTTGTGGACACTGTCATGTAGATGCAGGACCAGATAAGAAAGAAGAGAATATGGACAAGGCAACTTTAGTGAAGTGTCTTGATATAATCCGTACATATAAAATACCTACTGTAGATATTACAGGTGGAGCACCAGAAATGAATGCGCATTTTAGATGGTTTGTAGAGGAGTGTACTAAGATCGGTGTTCAAGTAATCGACAGATGTAATCTTACGATCATTAGAGCCAATAAGAAGTATCATGACTTACCACAATTTTTAGCAACGAACAAAGTACATATAGTATCATCGCTACCTTACTTTAGTAAGACTCGTACAGATAGTCAACGTGGAGATGGAGTTTTCGAAGATAGTATCCAAGCTCTCAAAGAGCTAAATGCTGTAGGATATGGTATGGAAGGATCAGGACTACAATTGGATTTAGTTTATAATCCATCGGGTGCATATCTTCCTGGAGATCAACATACATTGGAGGCAGAATTTAAACGTCAGCTAGATCGTAAGTTTGATATCCAATTCAATAATCTATTTGTAATCACTAATCTTCCTGTGGCTAGATTCCTAGATTACCTGATAGAATCTAGCAACTATGAGCAGTATATGACTGAACTTGTAGAAGCCTTTAATCCTGCGACAGTGCAAGGCCTTATGTGTCGCAATACACTGTCTATCAGTTGGGATGGCTATATATATGACTGTGATTTCAATCAGATGCTAGACCTTAAAGTGGAGGCGAATAGTCAACATATCGACAATTTTGACATGAAAGCTTTGATGGATCGTAAAGTGGTAACTAATCAGCATTGTTATGGATGCACTGCAGGTGCAGGTAGTAGCTGTGGTGGTGAGGTGGCGTAAGGGTAAATAAAAATTACAATTATAAAATTTTAAACGCTAGTAGGTCTCAATAATACTTCGAATATAAAAAAGAGAAATCCACTCAGTGAATTTCTCTTTTTTATTCTCTATCGAAATAGAAATTACTTTTTTATTACTTTTCTATAAAAGCCGGATCGTTTTCAGGTTTGACATATTCATCTTTATTCTTTCCACCAAATACAGATACTTTGACATATCTACTTGGATTCAATCTAAGGTCTTGTAACAGTAATGACAAATTCTTACTTGTCAATTCAAGATTATTATAAAGCGCTTTATCGTTTAGTAACTTAGACAATGTACCATTTCCACTATTCATCTTTGTGATCACTTCGTGGAGTTGCTTCACAGATAAATCTGCAGACTCCGCTGTCGTTGTAAGACTAGCCATTACGTCGTTAGCTCCATCTACTGCATTACTCATATTAGCTACTGTAGCCCCAAGATTAGCATTTTTCAAATCGGTCGAAACCGTATTAAGATTAGATAAAATGCTATTGACCTGTATATTATTCTTAGCAAGATTAGCAGTTACTGATTCCATATTGGCCATGGTCTTCTGTAGATTTGTGGAAGATCTTCTTACCAATCGATCCATAGAGGCAGTAAGCCTAGCCATATTCTCCATAGTAACTTGTAAGTTATTGATGGTTTTATTAATAGGATTATTAAGGTTTCCTTCTTCTCTAGTGTTGAGCGACTTAGTTACTCCGTCTGTGATTTGAGTTACGTATTTACCCAAATCTTCGCCGGCTAGCATAGACCCTATCAGACCTCTTGATCCTCCTAATATTCTCTGTCCATCTTCTGCACAATCAGATCCTTTACAGATATTACCATATTCTAAAGATAACGATTTACCACCTACAAGACCATCACTAATCATAATTGCTTTTGTAGATTTAGGTAAATTAAATTCTCCATTCACATTATACTCAACAAACATCTCTTTGGTGTTGCTAGGATTTACAGTGATATCCGTGATAGCACCAACTTTCAGACCATTGACCAATACAGGCGATGAAACCGCTAACTGTGATACATCTTCAAATACCGATATGAATGTATAAGATCGAGAAAGCATTACCTCTCCTTTTACGAATTTGTATCCCCACACCATTCCAACAACAGTTACAATTGATAGCAATCCGATTATAGCTTCTCTTGACATATTTATCTTTGTTAATATTTCACTGCAAAGTTAGCATTATTGATTACTTACTAGTCTTTATGATGCTAATTGACAGCCTTCCGATCAAAATTTTAAGATGTTGTAATGAAGATATAATCGAAATGATAACTATAGAATCAATAGTATGTTCTAAAAAGAAGCCACTTCATTTTACTTTAATACTTATTTAACAGCTATTTCGATTACTTCTAGCACTCATTCTTACTCTATTTATCGTTTGTCATATTAGTTGATAGATCATATTATCGATACCTTTACCCACATATTTAATGACTACAATTAATATTGAATAGAATCTTTTACATATTATTAATATTTATAATATTTAATCAGCTGTTAGTTGGTCAGAATCCGAATAAAGTGATTTCTACAGATACAGATAGCCTAGATGTACTCAAAGATACTATTCCTGTATTGATCGATACTCTAGAAATGTTAACCGATACTAGCGGAGTATTGGATAGTAACACAATTTTTAAACCCACTATTGATCCTAATATCACGATTTCTTCAGATTCTGTAGTTGATCAAGTGGTGTATGGTTCTAGAGATAGTAACTATATGGATGTAGTCAATAATCAGATACATCTATATGGGAATGCATTCGTTGAGTTTCAAGACATGAAGATCCAGGGTGCTTATTTGATATTTGATTTTAATACGAACATTGCTCATGCATTCAAAGAGGTAGACAGCTTGGGATTATACATGGATCGTCCTACTTTTACTAATCCTGATCAAGAGTTTAATTATCAAGAGCTAAAGTTTAATTTTAAAACTCAGAAAGGAATCGTATATGATGCTATATCTAAAGAAGGAGAATTCTTCTTACATGGCAACAAAACTAAGTTTTTAAGTAAAGCAAACGACACTCTAAACTTAGATGATCAAATTTTCAATGAAAATGCAATCATCACAACATGTAATCACGAGCATCCTCACTTTGGTATTCGTTGTAGCAAACTTAAACTTGTTCCAGACAAACTTGCTGTACTAGGGCCTTCGAATCTAGAAATAGCTGGGATACCGACTCCACTTTTTCTGCCGTTTGGCTTCTTTCCATTATTACAAGGTAAATCTAGTGGATTAATATTTCCATCCGAATTTACTTATGATAAAGACCTAGGCCTTACTTTTAGAAATATCGGTTACTACTTCCCTATCAATCAGTATATGGATGTACGTGTATTGGGCGATATATATACCAATGGATCATTCGCTACACGTGTACAAAGCAGTTATAAAAAGAGATATGCATATACAGGAAGAGTCGAATTGGGTTACAGTCGTATCAAGAGAGAATCTAGTGTAGATGGAAGTGATGAATTGTCTACATCGTTCAGTATTCAATTAAGTCATAGGCAAGATGCGAAAGCGCACCCGTACAGATCTATCGATGGATCGATCAATCTACAGTCTAATCAATATAGCTCTCGTACATTTAATGATTTTGATAATGTATTTGAGAACAAATTAAGATCTAATTTTGGATTTAGACATAGTATGCCAGGCACCCCTTTTTCCTTCTCTATGACACTCAATCATAGCCAAGATAATCGGACAAGAAAAGTAACAGTTACCTTACCCAACATCAATCTCAACATGAATACTATCTTCCCATTTAAGAGGAAGAACGTGGGATCTAATGATGAGAAATGGTTTGAAAAGGTAAATTTAAAATATAGCGGAGCCTTCAAAAATTTCGTACAAACTACCGACACGACCTTATTTACACAAGCTGTATTTGACGAAATGCAATATGGATTTTCTCACAAGGCCTCTACAGGAGCAAGTTTCAGAGTAGCCAAATACTTTAACGTAACACCTAGCGCGAGCTATGAAGAATTGTGGTATTTCCGCACTCTTGAAAATCAATATAACTCCGAGCTACTTTTTGATACTATTTCAATAGATACTATACCTTTAACTGGGCAAGAAGTCGTAAATCAAGACACTACATTCGGAACTTTTAGTGAAAATATTGTTGGAGGCTTTGAAACCTTTAGAAAATTCAATTCAAGTATCAATGTGTCCACGCAGATATTTGGAACCAAAACTTTTCAGAAAGGATGGCTTCGAGGAATAAGGCACGTAATCAAGCCAACCATCGGTCTCAGTTATGCTCCTGATACTCGTGCAAAATATATAAGAGAAGTGTCTACAGATCCCAATGAAAAATTTGTAGATCCCTTGGAGTACAATCCGTATCAAGGAGGAATATTCTCTGCCCCTCTCAGTGAAAAAGCAATGAGTTTCACTTATGGTTTCACCAATCAAATCGAAGCTAAATATTTCTCTAAAAAAGATTCGACAGAAAAGAAATTCAAGATATTTAATAATATTAACGTCAATGGCAATTACAATTTTGTACGCGATAGTTTAAAATGGAGCGACGTTAGGTTAAGCGGCAACACAACATTGATTAAGAATATTACTAATTTAAATTTTGCTGCGACGTACACACCATATCTCAAATCTGATAATCGAAGTATAAATGAGACAGTCTGGTCACGCAGAGGTAGGCTACTTGCCTTTGATAATTTTAGTGCAACTTTCAACACTAGATTGACTTTCAAGAAGCTAAAAGCAATATTCCAAAGTGATAACAAGTCGGATGATAAAAAGAATATTAAAAAAGGAAATAAATCTAAAAAGAAGATAGAAGCAGGTAATATATACGATTTATTAGAAAAATTCAGTATTAATCATACCTATCAAGTCGCAGTGCGTAGAATAGATGAAGTAGATACATTAATGGTAAATGTACATAGTATACAACTAAGAGGACGCGTACAATTATCCAAAAACTGGGAGCTGACTGTAGGTAATATTGCGTTTGATATAAAAAATAAAAGCTTTATTTATCCCAGCCTAAATTTTGCTAGAGATTTACATTGTTGGAGAATGAACCTTAGTTGGATTCCTGCACGTGGTGTATATGGATTTTTCATTGGTGTTAAATCAAACCAACTTAGCTTCCTTAAGGCTGACTATAAACAGAACAATCCCAATCGATTTTTCTAACGTATTAGATTTTGACATCCGTAGCAAAGTATTATTTGACTTACGAAAAATTGCTTTTGATAAAATTTATATGTTATCATTTCAACATCCTTCCTTTTGCTTCAGTATTGACCTTATGTTGATCTTAAATCTATTTGCTTAGAAAAACTCAATTAAACGCTTTTTGACAATAGAAAAAACAAGAGATATTTGAAATAATCCTATTACTGGCAGAATAGAAAGATAAGAGATTAAACCTAACAGATAATATTTTAGAGAGGCCTCACTAAATTGGTTTAATCGATAAACCCATAATTACCCGTAATAATCTTCAATTTAGAGAGTCCAAAATGAAGATAAAAGTTGTACATATTTTTTGATAAAAATTGTACCCGAAGTCGGAGTCGAACCGACACGCACATAAGTGCACAGGATTTTAAGTCCGGCGTGTCTACCAGTTCCACCATTCGGGCATACATTATAGGGTAGATCAGAAACGAAACTTCTGATGATCTAAGTCCAACAAAATTGTCGACCAAAGAAAATTGAGCGAAAGACGGGATTCGAACCCGCGACCCCGACCTTGGCAAGGTCGTGCTCTACCAGCTGAGCTACTTTCGCATTGTTAAGGCGATCTTTATCCCCTGAAAATGTACGTGCTTTCATAGAGCGATGCAAATATATAATCTTTCAATTAATTAAAAAGCATTTAATAATTAAATACATAAAATAATTTACCCGTCCATTGAAAGTGCCGTCTAGCCTAACTTTCGATCAATATTCGCTTCATTTCAACAAATTTCTCATCGGTAATTAGTCCTTGTTATCTCAACTTAGCCAATTCCATAACTTTATCGACTATCGCTAAACTAGAAGCAGACTCTTACTTGCATTTTTAATCATCTTGAATCTGATTCGTAAGTATTTTTCCCTTCTCAAATTTTTCATCGTAGTACTTCTTAAGTCTATCAAGATTGAAATCTAAGAAAGTGCCCCCGGCCTCAAAATGCTTTTTAAACAATTCTCCTGTAGCATTCGAGCTCGCACCAGAAAGTATCTTCAATGTTATAATACCTATGATAGAGCCAACATTTAGAATAAACTTGATTGCTCTAGCTCCTAATCTTGCCAATCCAAAATCAGTCAAGGCAGTAATGATTGCTTTACCTTATGTTTCTTTAAATAATATCATAGACCTTGCATAATTGATGCATCATATCTGACTGTATAACACTCACGCCAAATAGATCCGCAATAGGAACAGGTATAAAACCAGCTCCCATAGACCAAGTCAAATAATTTTAAATTACCGAATTGGTATTACTTGTTCTTATCTCTTGATTTTCGCTCATAGTGCATATTTGATTTTTCCTAGACTACTAATTTGAGCACTAAAACAGTCAAACTAGTCCTATTATCGATGAAATGTGTGGAAATAATGATGAACTAGAGTCTTTTGTAAAAAGAAAGAGAGCCATCTCAAACGAAATAGCTCTCTGTTCTCTAATCTTTTAATAGTATTTAGTCTAATTACACACCTAAGTAGTTCTTCAATAATTTTGATCTACTTGCTGATCTTAACTTATTGATAGCTTTATCCTTGATTTGTCTTACTCTCTCTCTAGTAAGCCCAAATCTCTCACCGATATCCTCTAATGATAATGGATGCTCTACTCCAATACCGAAATATAACTTTATTACATCACATTGACGTTCAGTAAGTGTACTTAATGATCTTTCAATCTCAGTACGTAGAGACATATTATACTCTAACGCTTTATCAGTTTTGTCAGTTTTACTATTTTCCAATACATCTAATAAAGAGTTATCTTCTCCATCAACGAAAGGTGCATCCATGGATACGTGTCTAGCTGCTACACCTAGTGTTGTCTCTACTTCTTCCGTAGGGATCTCAAGCAATTCTGCTAATTCATCTGAAGAAGGCTCTCTTTCAAACTCTTGTTCAAGTTCTGAGAATGCTCTATTGATTTTGTTAAGTGATCCCACTTTGTTAAGTGGAAGTCTTACAATACGAGACTGCTCTGCTAATGCTTGCAGTATCGATTGTCTAATCCACCACACGGCGTAAGAAATAAATTTGAAACCTCTCGTTTCATCAAATCTCTGAGCAGCCTTAATAAGTCCAAGGTTACCTTCATTAATAAGATCTGAGAGAGATAAACCTTGGTTTTGATATTGTTTGGCTACAGAGACTACGAATCTTAAGTTGGCTTTAGTTAACTGCTCAAGAGCTAGCTGATCACCTTTCTTAATTCTTTGAGCTAAATCTACTTCCTCTTCTGGAGTTAAGAGATCTACTTTTCCGATTTCCTGCAAGTATTTTTCTAAAGATTGGCTTTCACGATTAGTGATCGATTTAGTAATCTTGAGTTGTCTCATAGTAATATTTTATAGTAAGGTTGTTTATCCTTTATGTTTTATAATCAATTCGCATTATAATCCAATATACATGATAGATGTCTCATAGGTTTAAAAGACATTTTTCAGACTATTGTAATCATTTTGTTTTAATCTGATAGTCTATTCCTAAATACCTCTCCGAATACCGTACCATATTTAAAATCTCAAAGAAAAGCAAATGTACAACTAATATAAATCAGATTCAACTGACGTTAGTTCATTCATTTAAAACGTAAGCTTACCGGCCTTCAATACAGTTATTAATTTAATCTCACCAAAAAAAGTTCAATTCCTTTGATAATTGGAAAAAATATTTCTTATTGCGTTTACAACGTATGAATGAAACTAATAGGTTTAAAGCATTCAGTATGTTATACATATATAAAATAATACTTAATGAAACGTGTTTCTTTTGAAATGGAGTTTATTTTTAGGGCTTCTCCAGCCATACTATATACATTCTTGACGACCCCTGCATGCCTCGTAAGATGGTTTTGTGATGGTGTTGATATCAATACTGATGTATTCACATTTACTTGGGATGGGGCAGACGAAAATGCTGAAATGCTGGATGATATCCAGGAAGAAAGAGTAAGATTTAGATGGGAAGACGCTGATGAAGGTGAATATTTAGAGTTCAGAATGTATAAATCTGGTGTCACTAACGAAACTGTGCTAGAAATTACTGATTTCTGTGATGATGACGAAGTAGATTCTCAAATGGACTTATGGAACACTCAATTAAAAAAACTTAAGATAGAGTGTGGCGGTTAGAATAAAAAATACCTGTAAACCACACTAAAAACTTCCTTCATATCGATATATTAGCATTACTTGCTTTTTTCAATCTTGGTTTCATGTCTTTTAGCAAAATTTTAAGTGCATTTGCCGACTTTTATTTCAGATCGATATGTTATCAATATCGAACAAATACTTTATCGCTATGAGTCTAACTATTTTACGCTCTGCTCTGCTGGGATTAATTATACTGATGATTGGACTATCTAGGCTTGTCGCTCAGATAACAGACACTGATTCTACTGGACTTGAAAAAGATGTAGAAATCATTCAATATGATCACTTACCTACCGATCTTAAAATCAATGATATTCTTGTTGCTAAAGGCAATAAAATATGGGCAGCTACAAACAAAGGAGTATACCAACTCTATGCCTCTAGTAGCACTCCTTACATTTCAAGTCAATACACTGAAACTTTAGTAGAAGGTAGATCTGGAGAAATCTGGGCGGCTGGCAAGAATGTATTATATAATATAACCAACAATACAAAACACCAACTGCCTGCGACTAACATTATAGTAAATGATATTGCTTATCAAGGGGCTAAGGTCTGGTTAGCGACAAACAAAGGAATATATACATACAATTCGAAAGTCGATAGATTTAATCAATTTACCGAACGCAACTCTAAGCTGAAGACTAACACTATAAACTTCATACAAGTAGATAATGAAGGTGTAATTTGGGCAGGAACCTCTAATGGTTATGTACGTATTAAAAATGGAGATTGGGATGCGGAAGACAAGGGGTATGATGTATTACTTTCTAGGTATAATAAAGAAGGACAGTGGATGGTAGCTACGGATGATATGTGGCTTATCAGCAATTACAACCGTAAGTTTCCTATAGGTCTGGATGAAAGTTTATTCCGAGGTACAGTCAACGACTTTGTGTTAGACGGTAAAGGTAGACTATACATGGCCTCAAATATATTAGTGAGATATGATCCACAAATAGAAAAAATAGAAGTTTATGGTGCTGAGGTTGGAATGCTTGCTAAGCGTACACTTAGTCTTGCGTGTGATTTAAATAATAACATTTGGATCGGAACGGAAAATTCTGGATTATTCAGAATCGTATTTGCAGATATCGCTGATGAGCAACTAGCCGCAGAGGCTGTTATAAATAAAGAAATAAGTTGCGCTGGCAAAGAAGATGCAAGCATCAGGTTGACAGTAACAGGTGGTAAAAAACCATATAAATATGTATGGAGCGATCCTGATCTATCTGGCAAAAGTGCATATAAACTCAAAGCAGGTATATATACTGTAACCGTAACAGATAAAAACAACACAGAAGTAATTTCAACTGTAGAAATTACTTCACCAGCCCAAATAGAAATCTCAGTTGTAGAAACTCAACGTATAAGTAGTGAAGGAGCCAAAGATGGAGTCATTGAGGTTGCTGTCTCTGGAGGTTCTGGAGAGTTAAGCTATAAATGGAATAATGGTAAAACAGGCATGAGAATAACAAGGTTAGCCGCTGGACAACTAATCCTAACAGTGACGGACCAAAATGGCTGTAGTATAAAAAAGGGACTCTCGGTCAAGAAAGCAAAATCATTTCCAACTATAAATGCCAGTCAGCTTACAATAGGTCAAACACTCCGTATCAATAACTTATATTTCCTTGCCGATAGCAGTGGTATTACTGATGATAGTTATGAAGTAATGGATGAAGTTTATGACTTCTTAAGAGCAAATGACAATGTAATAATAGAAATAGGTGGCCATACCAACACTATACCGTCAAATGCATACTGCGACAAGTTATCAAACGAACGTGCTCGAAATGTAGCAAACTATCTTTACGAAAAAGGCATACCTGAGAATAGACTTACTTACAAAGGATATGGTAAAAGAGAACCTATCACGCAAGATCGGTCAACGCTAGGTAAGCGTAAAAACCAGCGAGTAGAAGTTAAAATATTAAGCATACAATAGCCAGATTCAGAAATTCTATTGAAAAGAAAGACAAAGAACATTATGAGGATTATCTTCATGGGTACGCCAGATTTTGCAGTACCCTCTCTTGATATACTAGTTCAGAATGGCTTGAATGTGATAGCTGTAATTACGAGTACTGACAAATATGGTGGTCGAGGTGGTAAAAAACTTATAGAATCCGCTATAAAGAAATACGCTGTATCCAAAGAAATCCCTGTTTTACAACCCAAAAATCTCAAGAATCCAGAATTTTTAGAAGAACTAGCAAGCTATAAAGCTGATCTGCAACTTGTTGTAGCATTTAGAATGCTGCCGGTAGTAGTTTGGGACATGCCAAAGCTAGGTACATATAATCTACATGGCTCTCTCCTACCTCGCTACAGGGGTGCTGCACCTATTAATTGGGCTGTAATCAATGGAGATAAATATACAGGTGTAACGACTTTCAAACTAAAACATGCTATAGATACTGGAGATCTGATTTATCAAGAGAAGGTGCAAATTACAGAAGATGACAATGCTGGCTCAGTACATGACAAGATGATGATAGTAGGTGCTAATTTGGTACTTAAGACAGTGAAGAGTATAATTAGTGCAGATTATCAAACCTTTCCGCAAGACGAATCCCAAGTATCTAAGGCTCCAAAAATATTTCATGAGACGTGTGAAATAGATTTTAACAAATCATCAGATGAAATATACAATTTCGTAAGAGGGCTTTGTCCTTATCCTGGAGCTTGGATGACTTTGGATGGACTAGAAATGAAAGTGTTTGATACAGAAAGAAGCTTTGAAGACAATATAGCAACTGCTGGCACGATCATAACTGACGATAAGAGATACATCAAAATAGCCGCATCAGACGGATATATTATACTCAATGACGTAAAACTGCAGGGTAAAAAAAGAATGGATATCAAGTCTTTCCTAAATGGGTATAAGATGAATGAAGCTTTTATTGCTTCTGAAGGTTAGTACGAAATTAGAACTTTAGCATCATAATTTTCAAAATCTTAACGATAAAATGCTTTATGCCATTGACATTACTCATAGAGCTACTTTGCAAATCAATATTGTAATCTATAGTACTTGCTACATAAACTGAATCAGTACCATAGAAGAAAAGATATGAGAAGCATATAGTACTAAGCACCAACAAACAAATAAAAAGTGTTTTTTTTACTATTGATTTTTTCATCTTTCGGATATTAATGGTAATTAGATATTTATAACGTTTATAGAGTGAACGGTATATGCTTTTGTAAAGTTACAACTTTGTTAAAATATTAAAAAAAGATAGACAGGAACTATAAATCAAAATATGAATGTGCCGAATCAATAACAGTACACGATTGGTAACGATTGCACTGTGAGCTAAATAAAATAGGGCACTTAGAGCAACAGGAGAATGTAAATAATATTATACTTTGGTCTGAGGATAGCTTCCAAGTGAGATTATCCTGCTAAATATTAAATACATAAAGATCTTATTCCAATGATAAAAATGATATCGACCCTAGGCAAAACAGCAATCTTCTCAGCATTATTCTGCTCACTATTGTTCGTCTCCTGTAAAAACGACACTAGTAAAACCGATATGGCACTACCTGCCAAAACTGAAACGAAGGTTGCCAAAGAATTTGTACTACCTACTTGGGCAAAAGCGGCCAACATTTATGAAGTCAATATCAGACAGTATACTCCAGAAGGAACTTTCAATGCATTTGCAAGTCATTTACCAAGACTGAAAAAAATGGGCGTCGATATTCTTTGGCTCATGCCAATCTTCCCTATCAGTATAGAGAAAAGAAAAGGTGGACTAGGTAGCTACTATGCAGTATCTGACTTTCGAAACGTAAATCCAGAATTTGGATCGATGCAAGACATGGAAAGTCTAATAACTGCAGCTCACAATCTTGATATGAAAATCATCCTCGATTGGGTGCCTAATCATACTGGTTGGGACCATATCTGGCTCAAAGATCATAAAGAGTACTATACGCAAGACAACAATGGCAATGTAATAGACCCAATAGATCCTGGGACTGGCAAATCCTGGGGATGGACAGATGTGGCTGATCTCAATTACGATAACAAAGAAATGAGAGCTGCAATGATAAACGATTTACTCATGTGGGTCTCAGATAAGAAGATTGACGGATTTAGATTTGATGTAGCGCATAATGTACCTAATGACTTCTGGGAAGATGCTAAGACCAAAATACTTGAGGCCGATAACAATCAATTTTTGCTTGCAGAAGCTGAAATCGCTGAACAGATGAATAATGAACTTTTTCATATGGCTTATGGATGGGAATTTCATCACATAACTAATGATATTGCCAAAGGAGAAAAAGATGTCAAGGACATAGATGCCTGGTTAACAAAAGATAGTGAAGAGTATAAGAAGGGTATCAAAATGCATTTTACATCTAACCATGATGAGAATAGTTGGGCAGGTACTGTGTTTGAAAGAATGAAAGATAGCCATAAAGCGTTCTCCGTATTGGTAAGTACATTTGATGGGATGCCTTTAATCTATGGCGGTCAAGAAGAGCCTCTAGATCGAAGGTTAGAATTTTTTGAGAAAGATGATATTGGATTCAAAGATTACAAGTATGCTGACTTTTATACAAAACTCAACATGCTCAAGCACAATAACGAAGCACTATGGAATGGACCTCATGGAGGAGAACTAGTCAAACTAGCCGATCACAAAAACATATTTGCCTTCTCTCGAGAAAAGAATGGAAACGAAGTAATTGTAATGATCAACTTATCAAAGGACAACCAAACATTTGATCTAACAAGAGATATTGATCAAATGCGTGAGCTATTTACCGGAATCAAGTCTAATATCAAGCAAGGTACGACTGTCAATATGAAGCCTTGGGAATATAAGGTATATAGCAAGTAACAAATCCAATAAAATCTAAATTACTACTTAACAGAAAACTCAAAAAAATGGACAAGAAGCCTAAATTATCCTTTTGGAATATATGGAACATGAGTTTTGGATTTTTGGGAATTCAATTTGGATTTGCACTACAAGGTGGCTCTATGTCTAGGATTTTTGAAACTCTAGGAGCTGCTAAAAACGATATTCCAATGCTTTGGATATTTGCTCCATTGGCTGGATTAGTAGTCCAACCGATTATAGGATATATGAGTGATAGAACATGGAATACCACCTGGGGGCGGCGCAAGCCTTATTTTTTCATTGGTGCGGTCCTAGCATCTATTGTACTCGTATTCATGCCATACTCTCCAGTTCTTTGGGTAGCGGTTGGTAGTTTACTTCTGTTAGATACTTCTATCAACATAAGTATGGAGCCCTTTAGAGCATTAGTTGCAGATTTGCTTCCTGACTCACAGAGGTCATACGGCTTTGTAGTTCAAACTTTAATTATTGGTATAGGTACTTGGGTAGCTAGTCAGTTACCCAAATTTCTTTCAGGTCTTGGAGTAAGTAATGTAGCTGCAGATAATGTCATTCCCGATAATGTTAAACTATCATTTCTGATCGGAGGTATTATATTTTTCCTTGCAATACTTTACACTATACTTACTACCAAAGAATATCCTCCTGAGGACATAGAAGAATTTGAAAAAGAAAAAGAAGAAACTTCAGGTGTCGCGTATGGAGTCAAAGAAATAATGACAAACTTAGTGGCGATGCCTACTATAATGAAAAAACTTGGAGTCGTTCAGTTCTTTAGTTGGTTTGGATTTTTTACTATGTGGAGTATGTCCAACCCTGCATTAACAGAGCATGTATTCGGAGCTGCTAAACCTAACAAAGACTCATTTGATTTTGGCACAAATGGTAACAACGCTGCTTACGACGCCGCAAACCTTGCTTATAATAATGCATCCGATATGATATCCTCAGCTATGGGAATGTATGGCTTAACATCTATGATATTTGCTCTTGTTCTTACTATCATTGCTAGTCGAATGACAATCAATAGAAAATGGACACATCTAGTATCTCTCGTGGTCGGTGGACTAGGTTTTATACTAATGCTATACACTAAAGACGAGACTATGCTGAACATTTGTTTCGCCTGCATAGGTATCGCTTGGGGAAGTATATTATCTATGCCCTATGCAATGTTATCTAGTGCTATTGATGCAGATAAGATGGGGCTCTTCATGGGACTCTTCAATATGTTTATCGTATTACCTCAGATCCTTGCTGCAGTTGGACTTACTTGGATATATACAACATTTATTGGTGAGGCAAGTATCAATGCTATGGTGCTTGCTGGAATCTGTCTTATTATCGCTGGACTGAGTAATTTATTGATTACTAATCCTAATGCGATTAGGTATCAAGGAGAAATATAATTCTTAAGGACGAATATCACATTGCATATTATTGTAATATGTAATGTGATATTTCATTTATTTAGTGAAAGATTTCATACTTTTAATAAGATTTCATATTGAAGTGAATTAGCATGGCAATATGCCTACTAAGTGAACCATCTACTCTGTAGATATAAATAGAAAAAGAATGAAAACATTCCACCTCCATACCAAAAATCCTAACAGAAGAGAAATACAAATGATAGCCAAAGAAATCAACTCTGGTGCTATCGTAGTCATACCTACTGATACCGTCTATGCAATAGCCTGTAAACTGACCAACAAGGCAGGAATCGATAAAATATGTCGTATCACTGGCAAGAAAGAAAAGCAAGCGAAGATGACTGTAATTTGCTCTGATCTGAAACAAGTATCAAATTATACGATGTCCTATAGCAATGATGTATTTAAGACAATGAAGCGATATAGTCCGGGTCCATATGTTTACATTCTGAATGCCAATAAATTTGTCCAGAAATACTTTAAAAACAACAAATCTGAAATAGGCATTCGTATCTCGGGAAACGAAATAATACAATCGTTACTAGAGATTATGGATGAACCTTTTATCACTACATCTCTCAACAAGGATAATATAGCTGGTTATTATACCGATCCTGAAAAAATAGAAGAAGATTACGGTGCTGAATTGGACATTATGATAAACGCTGGACCAGGAAGTATTGGGGAATCTACAATTCTAGATTGTACTGGAGACGAAATAGAAGTAATCAGGGAAGGACTAGGCTATAGCTCTGCCAATGATATATCCATATAAAGTGAATATATATTACCTAAAGTTCGATTTAGAAATGACGAACTTAGATTCGGAATTTTGGCCGACTATAGTATATCAGATAGAGCCACAGAATTTGGACTAGGTTATGAAGCAATAGAATGTTACTCTTACAATCTTGACTAAAAGTGGAGTGATTTAAAAACATATTGCCACTTATTTGCACGCATTTAAACATTCGCAAACCATCTTACAACTTCAGGAGGGTTTTAACATAAATTTGCTCAAATAATACAATACAAACACCTTGTATTAAGTAGATTACAGGGTATTTTGTTGTTTGATACACAAGCAGTGCAGCGTTTTTACTTTTTTGACTCTCTTTTTAGTAAGCCCCCAAGCCCAATCAAAAAAATCAACAGTATGAAACTTAAAAATTTATTCAGTGCACTGCTTCTCATTAGTCTATTTACTTTAACTCTATCGGCACAATGTTCTATTACCGATGTATTTGCGGAAGCGTATAACTGTAACGATCAAGGTCAGATATTTGTAGATATCGAATTTGATATAGATAATCCAGGTGCGTCAAATCAATTTACCATAAATGGAAATGGAACTAGTTATGGTACATTCGAATATGGACAGACATTCTATACTGTGGGACCATTCATTCCAAATTGCGATCTGGAATACGAATTTGTAATCACGGATGTGGATGATAATGAATGCTCAGGCTTCTATGTATTTAATGATGTATTATGTTGCGAAGAAGGTGAATGCGCTATCACTACTTTAGACTTTGGCCCTAACCCAGTATGTGTAGATGGGCTTATCGTGACAGAGTGGCTTATAGATGGAGAAAATCTTAGTGAAGTAGGATTCGATATATATATCAATGATGTCTTTGAAACCTATGTAGAGTGGAATAACGATTCATGGTATGACTTTGATATAGTAGATTCAGGATTAGAAAATTTTGTACTTAAAGTATGTGACAATGATAATGCAGACTGCTGTATTTTATTGGATGTAGAAAATCCATGTTACGATGAAAATGAAAATGAAGAATGCGCAATTATAAACCTCGGAGCGGAAGCATATGATTGTAACGAAGATGGAGAAATATATTTCGACATATTTTTTGATGTGGAAAACCCAGGAGCAGACAACCAATTTACTGTAGTCGGAAATGGCAACAGTTATGGTACTTTTAATTATGGTGAGGACTACTATACTGTTGGACCTTTCATTGCTGATTGTGAGACTGCTGTTGAACTTATTGTGACTGATGTAAATAATAATGACTGTTCTGCTTTTACAGGATTCGATGAAATTTTCTGTTGTGAAGAAGGTGAATGCGCCATCACTACTTTAGATTTTGGGCCTAACCCAGAATGTGTAGATGGATTCATCGTGACAGAGTGGCTTATAGATGGAGAAAATCTTAGTGAAGTTGGATTTGATATATTTATCAATAATGTCTTTGAAACTTATGTAGAGTGGAATAATGATGCATGGTATGATTTTGATATTGAGGATCCAGGAACCGTTGTCTTTACCATCAAAGTATGTGATAACGATAATGAGGATTGCTGCATTGAATGGGAATTAGAAAACCCTTGTTATGATGGAAATGAAGAGTGTTCTATTTCAGAAGTTGCAGTTGAACAACAAGATTGCAATGATAATGGATTTGCATTTTTCCATCTTACTTTTGAATATGATAATGTAGGAGACGATAATCAATTTACAGTAGTTGGAAATGGAAATGACTATGGCACTTTTGAATATGGTGCAGACTTCTATGAAATAGGTCCAATTGAATCAAATTGTGATCTTGAACTAGAATTCATTGTTACTGATGTCAACCTAAATGAATGTTCGGAATATGCAGGATATGGTCCACTTTGTTGTGATGAAAATACAGCGTGTTCTATTTCTGAAGCTTCCGTTGAACAACAAGAATGCATTGATGGAGTAGCTTTTTTCCATCTTACTTTTGAATACAATAATGTAGGAGACGATAATCAATTTACAGTAGTTGGGAATGGAAATGACTATGGTACTTTTGAATATGGTGCTTTATTCTATGAAATCGGACCCATCGAATCCAATTGCGATCTTGAACTTGAATTTATTGTGACTGATGTCAACCTAAATGACTGTTCGGCCTCTATTGGAAGTGGTCCACTTTGTTGTGATGAAAATTCAGATTGTAATATTGCTGGACTAGTAGTTGAACAACAAGAATGCAATGATGGAGTAGCTTTTTTCCACCTTTCATTTGATTATGAAAACACTGGAGATGGCAATCAATTTACTGTGGTCGGTAATGGAAATGACTATGGTACTTTTGAATATGGTGCTTCATTCTATGAAATAGGTCCCATCGAATCCAATTGTGATCTTGAACTTGAATTTATTGTGACTGATGTCAACCTAAATGACTGTTCGGCCTCTATTGGAAGTGGTCCACTTTGTTGTGATGAAAATACAGAATGCGATATCACTGAACTTAATGTTGATTGTACATCGTGTAGTGATAACAATACATGTGGGTTTTTCTTAGATTTCGAAATCATTAACGATAGTGAAGTAAGTTTTGACTTATTTATCGAAAATGAATTTTACGACTCATATGGATATGATGACCTTCCTTTAGAAGTAGAAGGATTATCCTCTGACTCCCAATGGATTACAGTAAAAGTATGTGATAATGATAATGAAGAATGTTGTGCGATAATTGAGTTTTTAAACCCTTGCTATGAAGGAAGTGGAGAAGAATGTAGCATAACTGAAGTTAGTGCAGAATTTATTGAATGTGATGAAAATGGGGAAGCATATTTCCATATCACATTTGACTATAACAATGTAGGAGATGAAAATCAATTTACCATAACAGGAAATGGAGAGAACTATGGTACGTTTGAATACGGATTGGAATTCTATTCTGTTGGTCCTGTGATCGCAAATTGCGAAACTGAACTGGAATTCATAGTGACTGATGTAAATAATAATGATTGCTCAGCATTCGTCGGACATGATCCAGCTTGTTGTGGAGATGATCCTGACTGCGCATTGTTAGAGTTATCATTGGAAACTACCGAATGCTTGGATGACAATACATTCGACCTTACAATAGATGTAGAAGTAGATGGAGAGATCAATGATTTCTTTGATCTATTTATTGAGGAAGAATTTATAGGATTCTATGAATTTGCAGCATTACCATTAGTAATCGAAGGGCTTGCATATGACGATGAATTAATCACTATTGAACTTTGTGAAAATGACAATCCTGATTGCTGTCTATTAATAAATATTCTAAATCCATGTACAGAAGAAGGAAATCAACAATACTTCATTAATGAAATGGAATATGAATTGGTCTTCTGTGAAGAAAACATGATAACTATGATGTTAGACTTCAGTTATGGCGATAATAATGATCAATTCCAGATCAATTCGAATGGAATTTCATTTGGTACATTTAGTTATAATGATCTTCCAATTATGGTTGAAAACATTCCTGCTGATGGTGTCACTGATTATACCTTCACGATATCTGATACTATGATTGATGATCTTCTCAATAGTATACATGTAGGTACACTTGCATGCGATGGTGATGTAATATTAAACTCTGATGACATAACTCTCGACCCTGCAAACATAAAATCTATCAAGGCCTATGACATTACAGGCAAACTACTTGGTTTGTTCGACTCTGAAGAAAGTTTACGAATATTGGATGTCGATCGCAGCCTTTTAGCTGGATTAATCATCTTAAGAATAGATTACGGAACTCAAATAGTAACTAAGAAAATAGTGAGAGTTAATTAATAGAGCTCAAATAAGATACATTCCCTAAGGGTATTACCATTATACCCAAGTTGATTTTAAATCTATAACTATAGTTTTTAAATCGAAACTTAAAAATGTTCTATAATGCGGTTAGAATGAAGGCCCGCTCGAGAGAGTGGGCCTTTGTATTTTCTATTGGTAAGCTTGATTATCAACAGGAACATAAATAATTGTCAGATCTTTGGAATGGCCTAAGTAAAGAAACTGAGCGCTAGGTCTCTCGACCATGAGAGACATACTCGCTTATTAATATATTCCTCTACCTATATAACTCCTTGTTCTCAACATATCCTTGAGCACCATCTTTGATGTATGACTGAATCATTTCTGGACTTATCGCTTTGATCTTCTTCGCTGGTATTCCAGCATAGATATATCCTGATTCTAAGACTTTTCCGCCAGTCACCACGGCACCTGCGGCTACGATTACATTAGACTCTACTATCGCTTCATCTAGCACTATAGCTCCCATACCAATCAATACATCATCGTGTATCGTACAGCCGTGTATGATCGCCCTATGACCAACAGTGACACCATTACCGATGATCGTATCTATCCCTCCAGTGCTACCGTGCACCATACTATGATCTTGGATATTAGTATTGTTCCCTATTTTGATAGTATTGACATCTCCACGTATCACTACCTGAAACCAAATACTACTACCCTCTCCTACGGATACATCTCCAGAGATAGTTGCATTATCCGCGACCCATGCAGAGTCAGATATCTTTGGAGAGATACCTTTGAGATCAATTAGATTTGCCATAATTATTATTCTGTATTACTAACTGGAGTAAGTTTGTATCCTTGTTCTTTGAGTAAATTTATAACGCCAGTTTTGCCAGCCAAATGCGCAGCACCGACCGCAAAAAACACTTTTTTAGTTTTCATAAGTTCAGACATTACAGGTATCCAATTTTTATTCCTTCCTGTCAATAGGATATCGTTACTTCCTTCACTTCCCATTACTTCATCTTCATCGATCATCTCTACCATCGCATTGATATTTTGAGATAGATACATATCTGTCATCACTTTAAAATCATCATTCTCGCTGTCTCCAGCTTTGAGCGCATCTACTAACATCTTCGCTTGATCTTCGTATGAGATAGAGTCGAAAACACTCATCTGAAATTCGATCGTCTCCAATCCTGACACAGGTTTATTAGAATTATTCGCCATTTCGAAAAACTCCATTTCATAACTCTTGATACTACCACTTTGCATACCACTAGGATCTATATCATATGCAAATACAGTAAGGAAGGCCGGTTTGATACGCTCAAGCATCATCATAGGCAATCCCAATTTCTCAAATTTAGATTCGAGTAATTTATACTCTACAGCATTTAGCAGATCGCTTATCGTCATTCCATCTTTCATAAATGCCTTGGACATCAATCCCATCATAGTCCCCATGTCACTCATTTGATTCATGTCTATCTCAAAAACTACTTGATCTGCAGCATCGATCGCAGACATTGTGCCGCTCGGTAGAAAGAAATCATCTGCCTTGATCATATGTATCGTTCCATATAGATAAGATGAAGCTACCGATCCATTCCCTTCGATCTTCCAAAGCAGACTATTCTCTAATGGCTTGTATTCATTACTAGCCATAGTCATCACCGCATCTTTACTAGATCCGCATGATAACAATATTAAAAACACAAAGCTGAACAATAGTCCCTTTGCGATGTACATATTAAACTTATTCATAATGTATTATTTAAATATTCTTTGTTGTAAAGCTCTTTGTCTCACTACCTCATAGAGAATGATACCTGTCGCTATAGATACATTGAGCGAATCAAAATCGTTGGCTTGAGGTATAATTACCTGAGTATCTACTAATCTCATAATATGCGGCCCAAGCCCCTTATCTTCTGAGCCCATTATAATCGCTATCGGTATAGACATATTTACCACGCTTATAGTTTCCTTAGCACCTAAGTGTGTAGCTATTACATTCACACCGAAGGATTGCATATATCGTATGCTAACCTGTATATTCTTGACTCTACACAGCGGAATCTTCAATATTGCACCTGCCGAACTCTTAATCGCATACTCCGTAATACGCGCACTGTCCTTGGCAGAAAATACTATAGCATGTGCACCCATCACGTAGGCAGATCTCGCTATTGCTCCGAGATTACGTACATCACTTACACCATCTAGCATAAGTATTAGCGGCGTTTCTCCTTTTTCGTATATGAATGGAAGGATATTTTCTAGATCTTGGTACTCGACCGCAGATATAAATGCCACCACACCCTGATGATCTCTATTGCCTACCATATCATTGATCTTACTGGCTGGCACCTTGGATAGAGGGATTTCGTGCTCTTTGCATAGTTTCCTGATAGTTACTTCTACTTCTCCTCTCAGTTCTTTATTGAGATATACCTTCTCTAGCTCTACTCCAGAATCAAACGCCTCTACTACTGGATTTCTGCCTATTAAAATTTGATCTTTCAATGGTATTATTTTCCTTTTATTACTAATAGTCTGGATAAAAGCATATTATCAATAGGCGTATTTCTCTATTCCTTCGATTCAAAATCCTCTCTTTGCCTATTCTAATAAGGACAAAGATCAGCGATACTTTAACTAAAATGTCCGTATGGCTAATTTAATTCATAGTAAACATACAGTTATTATTACCATTGTTGTAATTTCCATCCGCATTCAATACTCCTCGCAACTAGGCATGTATTGGTGTTACTTAAACCATGTGAATTAACAAACTAAACCGCATCTAAATGAAGATTTTTACAAGCTTGCTCTTTAGCATATTTTTATCAGCGGGTACCATGGCACAGAGCCAAATATCCAGTAAAGCAGTCCAGCATCTATCGGACTCATACGAACAAATAGGCCTCGAAGCTAGTGATATAGAAAACGTAATCGTTGATCATGCCTACACTGACGACAAAGGAATAAGTTTTATATACCTTGTACAAACTCACGAAGGAGTACCTGTATACAATGCAATCATGACCATTGCTATCAGTAAAAAAGGAAAAGTTATGACTACTGCAAATAGATTCATACATGACCTGAAATCTAAAGTAGCATCAACTGATACTAATGTAAGTGCAGTAGAAGCTATTCAAAATGTAGCGAAGCATTTCAATATAGAAACAACAGTATCCGCGCTTAGAACAGATAACAAGACTGGTGTTTCTTATTTTTCAGCAAATGAACTAGCAATTAGTGAAATTCCAGTATCATTTAAATATGAAGCAGATGCTGAAGGAAAACTACATAAAGCATATGATCTATCTATAGATATGAAAGAAAATGCTGATTATTGGTCTGTTAGAGTAGATGCCCAAACAGGTAATATTTTATCTAAAAATAACTGGACAGTATATTGTAATCACGATCATAATAAAATGTCTATTAGTGATCATAGCTGTAAAACTGACTTCATCCAACACACTAACGCTAGACATAATAGTGCTGTTCTAGGAGATGGAGCCTCATATAGAGTATATCCATTTCCTGCAGAGAGTCCACTTCAGTCAGATCCTGTATTACTTGTAGATCCTTCAGATGCAGAAGCTTCTCCACTTGGATGGCATGATACTGATGGTATGGATGGTGCAGAATATACAATTACAAGAGGAAACAATGTACACGCGTATATTGATTCACTAAGTAATAACAACTCAGTAGGTGGTGAGCCAGAAGGAGGCGAAAATCTAGTATTTGATTTTACTCATGATCAATCCAATGAGCCAAATAAAAATACTGAAGCCGCTCAAGTGAATTTATTTTATGCTAACAATTTCTTACATGATTTCACATATAACCTCGGTTTTAATGAGGTTGCGGGTAATTTTCAGGCCAACAATTACAGCGGAGAAGGAAATGATAGTGACTATGTAAGAGCGGAAGCAATTGATGGCTCAGGAGTAAATAATGCCAACTTCTCTACACCGCCAGATGGAGGTAGTGGACGTATGCAAATGTACTTATGGGATAACCCAGGTGGAGCAAGTTTTGCATCAATCAATTCCCCAGCAGAACTAGCTGGTACAGTAGCAACTGTTGGTGAGGCTAACTACGGACAACCAATAGCAGAAGGTGCAGCTCCTATTTCCGGAAAGGCCGTATTGTATTCTGACGGTACTCAGTTTGGGTCTCAGGCATGTAATGCTGCAACTAACTCAAGTGAACTAGCAGGAAATATAGCTATCATAGACAGAGGATCTTGTGAATTTGGCCGTAAATCACTGAATGCAGAAGAAGCTGGCGCGATAGCTGTAGTCATCTGTAATATTTTTGGTGTGTCGGGTGGTGATGGAGAAGAGGTTATCACACTTGGTGGTGGTGCCGATGGTGGCCTAGTAAATATACCTACCTTAATGTTTCAACTATCAGTTTGTAATAGTATAAAGGCATCTATATCTGCTGGTATTGATGTTGATCTCTCTTTTGTTTATACAGGATTTGATGAACCTAATGAATTAGATGGATCTTATGAAAATGGTATAATCGCTCACGAATTTTCTCATGGTATATCAAATAGATTGACTGGAGGTGCCAATGCCGCAGGATGTCTACAGACTTTTGATACTGATGCTGACGGCATGGTTGATTCAGGTGAGCAGATGGGTGAAGGATGGAGTGACTTCATAGGAATGATAGCAACTATCAAAGAAGGAGATAGCGGAGCTGATGCAAAACCGATAGGAGCTTATGTGAGAGGTGAATCAGGTATACGAAGATATCCCTACTCAACAGACATGGAGATTTGTCCATTAACGTATAACGATATAAGAGTAGGTGGACCAGCGGTGGATGCTGATGATTCATTTGCCCCACATCCAATAGGTGAACTTATCGCAGCTATTGGATGGGATCTTACTTGGGCACTTATAGATCAATATGGTCTAGACCCAACATGGCAAGATCAGACCTCAGGTAACTATATTGCAGCAAGGCTCGTTATCGACGGCATGAAACTGCAACCTTGTCAACCTGGGTATGTAGACGCAAGAGATGCGATCTTATTCGCTGACGAACTTAACAACGATGGAGTTAACGTATGTACCATATGGGAAGTGTTTGCTCGTAGAGGATTAGGTATGATGGCTGACCAAGGATCTTCATTAGATCATAGAGATGGTACTGAAGATTTCACAGCTATGGAGACTTGTATTGAAAAGTTAAAAGTAAAAAGAGAAATAGCTGAACTTGTTCAACCAGGAGCTATACTTACAGTAGATGTAGAAGCAATTAATCACATCCCTGGAGATGCGATAGCAACTCTCATTACAGAAAAACTTCAAGAAGGCCTATCTTATATAGATGGTTCTGCACCGTTCCCAGCAACTGTAAATGGGAATATCGTAACATTTGATATTGGTATGTTAGAGTATAACCAACCTATAGAATTCTCATATAAAGTAGCCGCGTCTGTAGATGTTAGATCTGTGAGCTTTAATTTAGAAGACCTAGAAGATGGCGGCGCTAATTTTGAATTTTTTGATCTAGATAATGGATTTAATTTCTTTTTCGAAACGGAAGGAAGAAATGGGACTAGAGCACTAGGAGGCGCTGCACCAGATACAGAAGTAGACTTTGGTATCATCACACCAGCATATGACATACCTACTGATATAGAGGTACCTGCACTAAGATTCTGGCACAAGTATGATCTTGAGGCATCATCTGATGCAGTATTCTTAAGTATATCAACAGACGGAGGTGATACTTGGGAATATGTAACTGACTTTCTTAAGAATGGATACAATGATGACATCCAATATGGAACGTTCGCTATTCCTGCTCTTAGAGCTTTTTCAGGAAGTACTAATGGTGAATTTATTGATAGTTACGTAGATCTATCAGCTTACAAAGGTGAATCTATTAAAATCAGATTTAGATTAGGTACAGATGATAATACTACAGTAGATGCTGACTTCCCAGGTTGGATTATAGATGATATCGAGCTTATGGACCTTACTCAATATGAAGTAGAGACATGTATCGGTACTCTTGCAGATTTGGAGATTGAGTGCAACGATAGTACTACGATCATCGTGGATACCAACTTAGCTACAAGTACTAAAGACGCTGAGAGCGATATCTATGATATGACATTATATCCTAATCCGGCGAAGACTAAAATATACTTAGATGTATCTTCTCCAATATCAGAGATTGTGCAAATTAAACTTACTAGCATAGAAGGAAGAGTAATCAGAACATCTGCTGCTCGGCTTAATAATACTGTACAGACTATCGGATTCAACTTGGTAGACTTAGATAGAGGTATGTATCTCATGCAAGTTCAGTCAGAAAATGGACTGAGTACGCGTAAGTTTGTGAAGAATTAACAGTAACTAAAAGCACTTAGTAGTTAAGCACAAAGCGCATAAAGAAAGCGACTGCATCATGGGATGTAGTCGCTTTTTTATGCTTTAATCTAAGGATAAAATCAAATAAATAATTTGAGAGACAATGATTAATGGAAAGAGTAAAATGGAATTTGCAAAGATCTATATGAATATTACCAAAGTCAGAAAAAATAAGTCGAGACAAATTATTTCAAAAAACGCACTTTTTCAAAAAAAGAGCAACTACATAATGTACCTACTTTTGAATTTGCTAAACTTTTTCTTTCTAACTAATAGATGTCGTTCTTGTTTGCTTTATGAGAAGCTCGATGGTCTTATTGAGATTTCTGATCAGACTTGATTGGTCACTCATCTTAGTTTGCATATCCTTAATTTCTTCGTGAAGCGCGTTACGCTCATGTGATGGAGAAGACACAAAGTTAGAAATAACGGATTCAACTCTCCATACTTCCTGAACGTCATCTCCATCTACTATATATGGCTCATAATAATTATTATCTGAATACAATTCTAAAGTACCATTTATTCTAAGACTGTTTACTACCCTTTTTATAAGGACTTCTGATTGTGTAACAACGATATATACTTGATTAGATCTTAGACTACGGTATTTCATTTCTGAATCAACGTAAGAACATACTACCTTATCAGAGGTATAGAGCGTTGGCTCCATACTATCTCCTGATACATCAAAACATCTGTGTGTACCATGTTGATACTTGTATCCTGGCAATGAGAATGTCGGTAGTTCCTCAAGATATATAGGGCTGCTCAAATGATCGTTATAACCAGCTTGGGCCGCGACAGGTACATAGGCAATTCGTTCTTCCTGTTCATTATTAGTAATGACTGTAAGTATGCCTCCATCTATAGATGTACTGAGCATTTCACCAAGACCACTAAATAAAAAATTCGGATTGAGGTTATAAGTTTCGATCGTCTTTCTGACGAGTTCAAGAGTGACGTCTCTTTTTAACTTAAGTATCTCTCCCATACTCTGAGGTTGAAATCCTAAACTTTGCGAAAACTGTCGTATCGACCGGATACTACCTTGCTCTTTGAGAAATTCTACACAGTGTAAAAACCTCTTGGTTACAATACTATTCATTATTCAAAGTTGGTTAAAAAGTATTTTACGAATTTTTGGGCTCTTAATTCTAAAAGAGACCATTCAAATCATATATAAATATATATATAATTTTTATAATATAAATTATATATAGTAGTTTTATTTAATATGATTTTTCTTTCTAGCCTTACTAGTTGGTATAATCAAAATTATATAAGTCAAATTTCATCAGATTCTCAATATAAATCTGCTACAGAATGTTGATATATGAAATTTGAAGCTAAAAACTGATTTTTCCCTATCTACTACTTTGATTAATGAAAATAGATTAAACTGACTTACCTCCCTACCCACATTAAGTAGGCTTTAAGAAAGCTGTCTAAGCCACCATCTAAGACTGCATCTGGATTGCGAGTCTCATGGTTAGTTCTATGATCTTTTACGCGTCGATCATCTAAAACATACGAGCGAATTTGAGATCCCCACTCATTTTTCATTTTCCCTGATTCGATCTTTTCTTTCTCGGCACGTTGCTTTTCTAATTCTACTTCGTATAGTCTGGACTTTAGCATGACTAATGCTTTTTCTCTATTTTGATGTTGAGATCGCTCTTGTTGACATTCTGCAGTAATACCTGTAGGTAAGTGACGTACTCTTACTGCAGAGTCTGTTTTATTTACGTGCTGTCCACCTGCTCCACTCGCTCGGAAAGTATCCCATTCGATATCTGCTGGATTAATTTCTATCTCGATACGATCATCAGCCAACGGATGTACAAATACAGAAGCAAAAGAAGTCATTCTTTTCCCTTGAGAATTAAATGGACTGATTCTGACTAATCTATGAACGCCGTTTTCACCTTGGAGTAGCCCGTAGGTATAATCTCCGTTGATTTCCAACTCTATAGATTTGATTCCCGCTACATCACCATCCGTCCTATTGAGTTCTACTACTTTAAAGTTATTGGACTGAGCCCACATGATATACATTCTATAAAGCATCTCTGCCCAATCGCAACTTTCGGTCCCTCCAGCTCCTGCATTGATTTGGAGAATACATGAGAGTTCATCTTCTGGTTTATCGAGTGTAGTACGAAATTCTACATCATCTATTTCTTCTACTGCTTTGTTATACTTTTGATTGACCTCTTCTTCTGTCGCTTCTTCCATCTTCTGAAATTCGTACAAGACCTCGACTTCGTCTATCATCTCAAGGAGTATATTGTACTTTTGAATCCAAGACTTGTGCAGTTTTAGGTCGCGCATGATAGATTCTGCTAACTTACTATCATTCCAAAAATCTGGATTCAATGTTTGATCTTGCAACTCAGATACAGATATAGATCGCTTATCAATATCGAGATGACCTCGTATGACAGCTAACCTTGCCTGTATTTCTTTGAGTTGTTCTATCGTCATTGTAAAAATCTAACTAACACTATTAATTAGCATAACTCTATTTAACAGTGCGTAATGCTACGTGAAAAACTAAATCTGTTTTTACAGGTATTACAGGTGGTCTTCCAGCCTCTCCATAAGCCAAAGTGTATGGTACATAGATTGTAGCATTTCCTCCTTCTTTTAATAATGGTATAGCTAAATCCCATCCTGATATAGCCTCTTGTCTTCCTACTGTAAATTGAAATGGCCTTCCTGATCTATAAGAATTATCAAACATCTCACCATCCAAAAATACTCCGTAATAATCAACTAAAGCTAATTTTCCTGCCTCACCTTGTGCACCATTACCTTCATCGTGCATGATATATTTTAGGCCTTCTGGAGTTGTCATAATAAGGTCAGACGTCCCTACTTTGAATATTTCCAAGTCAGCGTTAACTACCTCTATAACTTCTTTCTGAGCTGCTTCCTGTTCGTCTTTTATTCTTTGCATCTCTGCTTGATATTCTTCTTCAGTTTCTACCTTAGTTATTTCCATATTATAAGTAATGTAGTCCATAGCCATTATATTAGCTGGTAGATTATTAAGTGAATCTACTGGCATAAAAATTGTTGCCTTACCACCTACTCCTATCACCGCTGCCAAATCTTGGATAGGATTAGCTTGTGCTCCTACAATAGGATTAGCAGGAATCTTGAACATTGGCATATTTGGCCCTTTCGTCATCTCCTGAAGAATAGAGTCGTTTTGATCTTTGATCGTAATCGCTACGTAGGCATATTCCCCAACTTTTGCTACTTCACCTCCTTTTTTAGTTGTTTCGTATTTGAAACCACCGATCATCTTTGGAGCTTCTTGACAGCTATGGATAGTTGCAATTAGAGCGCTTATTATTAATAATTTAGATACTATTTTCATGATAAATAATTTGCTAATGTTGTGATGCTTCACACCATATTTTAATAATATTGATAATGCTGATACAGATTTGTATCAGCTTAGAATTTCTATTTTTGTAAGGTGTTGTGGAATTACCTCTTCTAGTTTTCTAAGTACATAACTTAGTGGCTTGTATACCCCCCCACCAGATGCATTTTTATGGCCTCCTCCATTGAAATGTTGACGACAGATCTCTTGTACAGATATATCACCTTTGGATCTTAGCGACAACTTGACTATTGTTGGTTGTTCGGAGATTAAACCTGCCATCACGACATTATCCATCTTGAGCATGTAGTTAACTATACCTTCAGTATCTCCACGTTGTATATCAAAGTCTATATAATCTTTACGATTCAGATAAATATATGCTGCTCCGTATTCCGGTATGATCTTCATACGATTAGCAAGACAGTGACCGAGTATTCTCAGATGCTTTTCCTTCATACTATTGAAGATCTTATCACTGAGATAATAGTCATCTACTCCTCTATCCTTGAGTGCTGCAGCAACTCTATATGTCTGAGATCTAGTATTATACTTAAACGACCCTGTATCTGTAATCAACCCAGTGAACAATGCCTCACCAATAGGAATATTAATATCTTGAGCCCCTCCCAAAGAATCTATAAACTCATACACTAATTCAGCTGTAGAACTCGCACTTGTATCAGACAAAACAAAATCAGCAAATGGTTCTGGATCTAAATGATGGTCTATCAATACCTTTTTGGCTTCGCATTCTGCTATTACTGGCCCTAATTTATCTATACGATCTAGTCCATTGAAATCTAAACAAAATATAAGGGATGCCTTACGAAATGCTTCTCTAGCTTCATTGTGCTTGAGATCAAATATGATCATATCATCGATACCCACCAAATAATCAAACACTTTAGGGTGCTCGCTAGGCATTACTACTTTAAGTAAATGCCCTTGCTGCTTAAGATATGCTGACAAACCTAGTGCAGATCCTAATGCATCTCCATCAGGATTACGATGCGCTATAATCGTTATATTTTGCGGTGAGCTAAGTAAACTCTTCAATTCTTCTATGTTCTCTATCATAATAATAATGCGAAGGTGAGAAAAATAATGCACTTATTCAACGTTAGAAGCTCCATGATATCAATACCTTTCTTAGTTTTGCATCGTTTTTCATTAAATAGAATAAATAATAATAAAATACCCATAAAATGGCAACTAACAGAACATTTACAATGATTAAGCCTGACGCAGTAAAAGGAGGTCACATCGGTGCAATTTTAGAGCAAATCAACGGAGCAGGTTTCAGAATCGTAGCTATGAAATACACAAAACTATCAGCTGAGAAAGCTGGAGAATTTTATGCAGTACATGCTGAAAGACCATTTTACGGTGAATTAGTAGAGTTTATGAGTAGCGGACCTATCGTTGCGGCTATCCTAGAGAAGGACAATGCTGTAGTAGATTTTCGTACACTTATCGGAGCTACTAACCCTTCAGAGGCAGCAAAAGGTACAATAAGAGCAAGATTCGCAAAGAGCATTGGAGAAAATGCAGTACACGGATCTGATAGTGATGATAATGCAGTTATCGAAGGCTCATTCCACTTCGCAGGAACAGAAATGTTTTAATGAAGATTGGAAGAAAGAGAGACTTTATGAAATCTAGAATTCATTTAATTAGGTTCTCTAATTTCTTTTTCAATACAAAAAGTAAATCTTACCACTAAGATTGGATCAATTTACGGCTGTCTCAATGAGATGGCCGTTTTTGTCCGGTCGCATAAATTTTAATATTAACATCATATAACTTCCGACCTATTGATCGTATAGCCTCTATGACCTCGCAAGGTTTCTCTACTACGATCAAAATATATGTAACCCTTATCATTTTTCCCTTCGACTTCCTTTAGTCGCTCAGGCCATAAGCAATACATTAGGCTTTACAATTTCAATTGGGTGATTAGGGTGACAATCTTTGATTTTAACTTTTTGCTTTCATTCTCTCATTGAGTTGCATATTTCAATGTACTTCCCAACTTCGGCAAAGAGAGAATAGGGTGCTATCTAAGATAGTAAATGGAATTATCTCTTATGTATGAGAGATTCACTATTTAAAATAAATTCAATGTTTTACAAACAACAACTAGCCAAATAATCTATCTAATAAAATAGCTGTCGCAATGCTAGCATTGAGTGATTCCGCAATCTTATCTTGAGAACCTGTAATTAGTATCTTACGCTCAATGTATTGCATATTATCTCTACGAATACCTTTGCCTTCGTTTCCTATAACTAAGATACATGGTGTGAGAGGCTCTTTTCGATCTATTGGTAATCCGTCGAGCGCAGCACCTAATACTTTATGATTACTGATAGATACTAGCTCTGATAGATCCGCAACGAAATATTGCATACGATTATGACTTCCCATAGCCGCTTGGACTACCTTAGGATGATAAAAGTCTACTGTATCTCCACTACAGACTAACTGCGATATACCGTACCAATCAGCAGTACGTATTATAGTACCAAGGTTTCCTGGATTCTGTATTCCATCTAGATAAAGAATCGAATCAGACATTAACGATTGTTTAATACTATTATCGTCCATATCGCATAGCAAAAAGACTTCCGTAGGCGTTTTTAGCTGTGAGATCTTTTTCATCTCCTTAAAGTCTATTATTGTGACTTTACTATTAAAAGGTAATAGAATATCAGTATGCAACCTTTCCCAATCTTTTGATGCGTATATTGTATCAATATGGTACATCTGCGTCTTTAGAAATTCGACACAGCATTTATCGCCCTCTACAACGAATTTATTATACTTTTGTCTGAACTTTCCAAGGCGCAGAGATTGTAGATATTTGATGTCTGATGCAGTAAGCAATGGTGTAGTATTTGGAATATTATTGATATAAATTGTAATTCTTTCACTAAAACGATAACAAACGTTCATGATGATGGATTACAATCCTAATTGATTAGGGGTATAAATCATCTTGAAAGTTATTTATGACCACAAGATATAGCGAAAATATATACTATTGTACACTAGCACTATTGCTTGTGTTAATGGTTATGTCATCCTGCAATCCTGGCAAGCATCTTTTAGAGGGACAATCTATCCTCGAAGAGAACAAAGTAACCCTTAAAGTACAGGATAAAATTGAGAATGAGTGGCTACTCAAAAACGAGTTAAATTCATTTATAGCTCAAGAGACCAATGGAACAATAATTGGATTTATACCTCAAGAATGGATCTATATGATCAATGATGATGAGGATGACACCAAATGGTACAATAACTTCGCCCGGAAATACCTTGGTACACCTCCTGTAATTTATGATCATTTCACATCGGAAGAGACTGCCGCCAGTATGGAAAAATTCCTTAGAAATAAGAAAGGATTTTATGATGCCAATGTCTCTGTCGATAGTTCCAATGTAAATTACAAAACCTATGTAGAGTATATCATAGATGCGAGTAGAAGATACTATATTAATAGCATATCCTACATAGGCAAGGATACAAATATGGTAAATATTATTAAAGGTATGCAAAGCAATAGTCTAATCAAGGTTGGTGATCCATTGAATGCTACAGCATTTGATCTAGAGAAGACTCGGATCGTAAATAAACTACAAAACGAGGGGTATGCCAACTTTGCACCAAATTATATAGATATCAAAGGAGATAGCACAGGACTAGATCATAAGGTAGATATGTTTATAGAAATCTATCCCCCCGCACCAGGAAAGATTCACAAAAGATATAGTGTCGGTGATGTCAATATATATACTGACTATTTTCGTGATGCTACTATAGATGGTCTTTATTCTCAGAAAATTGGTAAGTATACATACTTAGGTAAAAACAAAGACTTCCTAGTCAAACCATCAGCTCTTAGCTACAGAGTTTTTATAGAACCCGGGAACGTCGTCAAGAAAGATGATAGACTAAAAACATTCAAAGGACTTTCCGGCTTATCTAGTTACAGATTTGTATCAATGAATCCATCGGCTAATATGACTTCTGATACCATTATTAATTTTGACATTTTCTTGACTGCCTACCAAAATAAATGGATAGGTGACTATGGGGCAGATCTTTTTTACTCAAGCATATCTGTTGGTAACAAAGATATAATAGGATATTCACTTAGTACTACATTTAATAATAGGAATGCTTTTGGTGGATCAGAAAACTATTCTATTGGACTAGAATATGGTCAAGAGCTTGAACTCAATCCATTCGACACTAGGACGATAAGTCTATCTTTACAAAACTCATTACAGATACCACGAGAAGTCAATCTTTTAGGAATGTCTAGTATACTTAGAGCTATGAGACTAGTATCTGCTGATGGACTCAAGTCATTCAAAGAGCAAGCGCAAACTAATATAGAAGGCGGAGTAAGAATACAACGGATCAAAGAATTTCTGGATGAAGAGGAGATCGGAGTATCATTCGGTTATTCGTTTAATCCAAACCTATATACTAGATACAATATCAGACAGACCTCTTTCAATCTAAATCTTGCTGAAATCAAACCAAAACTTTTGACTCAGATAGGTAACAATCCTGCTATCATCAATAGTTTTGAAGATTACTTGATTACATCTTTATTTTTCAGAGATATCACTTTTAGTAAACAAAGTAAAGTATCTCAACGAGGATACTCTTGGGCATTTGCAGGTTATTTTGGTCAGTCTGGTTTAGAGACATGGCTAGCTAATAAAGCATACAATGGTATAACTGGAAATGAAACGCTATGGTTAATCAAAGGTGTAAATGATCGAGAAGATGTAAATTTTGCTAAGTTTACTAAAGTATCTTTTGACATCAGAGGAAAAAAAGAATTGAATAAAAAATCAGAATTTGCTAGTAGATTATTCTTGGGTATAGTCAATCCATTTGGTGGAGAAGATATTGTACCATTTAGAGAGCAATTTGGTGTGGGAGGTCCTACGTCACTTAGAGGATGGGAGCAATCAGAAATAGGTCCTGGAGGATACTCAAAACTTCTAATAGCACCAGACCCCGATCAACTATTTTATCAAAAAGGTGATATACGTCTCGAACTCAACCTAGAATATAGATTTGATATATTTAAAGTCCCTTTTTTCGCAGGAAAGTTAGAGGGAGCTATCTTTACCGATGCAGGTAACATTTGGCTACTCAAAGCAGATGGATTTAGAGACAGTGCGGAGATAAGTGGTGATTTCCACAAACAGATCGCTGTAGCTGGAGGTTGGGGTTTAAGATTTGATTTTGATTTTTTCTTAATTAGATTTGACTTTGGGTATAAACTGCGTAATACCTATCCTGATCCAAATGATGGTGGTTATTGGAGATCATTTAAGGAGATTAGATCTCAAGGTACTTTAGGTTTTGGAAACCTACAAATCGGAGTAGGATACGCATTCTAATTTTATCAGTAAAAGTTTACTCCCCATGATTGAATATTTATCATTCGAATGCAACGAATATGATAAGTTGTAAGTACTAGCAATAAATAAGACTGCCATAACACTCCTACCCAATCCATAAATAAGTGTAGAACCTATATTCATGACAGATATCTTAGCCAAAGATTAAGGATGAATAAACAAAAATATGATGTAATTCATTATTGGATGTTCAATTCATAAATCCTCTTTATCCTTATTTTATTTTCACATCACCTTTGATCAAGACACTACCCTCTCCAGAAATGGCTCTAGGTATTCCATTTTCGGTATTAGTCTCTAGAACGAGGTCTTTCAAAATAACTTGTCCTTGATTATAAATAGCGCCCCCATTGGAAGCTGCATTTCCATCTAGAAGTCTCATAGATTCTATGCTCAGCACTCCAATAACCGCTACTTGGAATATGATATTTTGCTCACTCCCACTTATATACGTACTGAATGTTGTCATTCCCTCGATATGGACTATTTTATCTATCAGTATTTCACTTGTTAGATATATTGTATCACCAATTAATCCCGGATCAAATGAAATCGTATCCATAGAACAGCCATTGGCTGCGGCAGCTCTTAAGGATCCTAAACCTTCATTAGATGCAGTAAATACTATGGAGTTACCATTAATAAGTGTATAATCCAGTATCAATTGATCCAAACCATCCGAAACAGTAACTTGATAATCTCCTGCTAAGAGATTATCTACAGATGCCGTATTAGCACCATTGGACCAATTATATGTATAAGTATATTCTCCAGCGCTGGGAACAACTGTAATGATGCCATCAGCAACTTCTGGACAACTAGGATATATACCTGCTACTTCTGCAGAAAGTGGTCCTACACAAAAGTCTTTTGTTGCTATTGTGAAATCACATTCATCAAATAATATAACGTCAGAAACAAAATCCTTAAATATTATGTAGCCCTGAGGAGTACTGTAAGAAGCACATAAACCATCACCAAAAGAATCACTGACCGTCAAAGTATAGCAATCATTAGGCAGGCATATGACATCAGTGAAATATGCACCATTACTAAATCCATCAAAAGACATCGAGGCTACTATATTTCCTTCATCATCAGATATTTCATATGAGACTTGCTCTGGATATTGATCAAGTTGAACTTCTATTAGAAATGATCGATCAAGACATTCTTCCACAGGATCTATAATCGTAAAAATTTTGTTGTCCTCACACAAGTTAGAGTCGGTAACTGTAAGTTCATAAGTGCCTGCCGCCAATCCGGATATAGATTCTGTATCGGCACCGGTAGACCATAAGTAACTGTAGGGTGCGAGTCCCTCTGATGGAGTTGCAATTGCAGAACCATTAGCTCCGCCTAGTGCGTTTTGAGTTGATACATCAGCCACCAAAGCTTGAGGTCCTGTGATAAAAAAGTATTTTCTTCTCGTCAGTGAGCCATCATCAACATCGACAAAATAAGTACCCGAACTCAAATTCGATATTGAAATAGTTTCCTCACCCGTTGACCACAAATAAGTATAACTTCCTGAACCACCACTCGGTATGACCATGGCTGTACCATCATTACCCAAACATTGAACATCAGTTGAACTTCCGCTAACAACAAAATCATTAGGGCCAATTAAAACTTTTGTAGGAAAATCAAGAACACCCGTAGCTTCAAATTGGTCGGTTATTGAAGTAGCAATATTTGGAATATACCGATTAAGATTTTCAATAAAAACATCATCAATAAACCATCCATTACCTCCAACTGCAGCATCACAATTCATTTCAAATTTCACGATTCCTACCTGTCCATCGTAATCAGACAAGTCGATTTCAGAAATAATAAATCCACCACTATTTCCACTAAATCCTGGCCTACTATTAAATATCAGACTATTATATCCATTCGCAATAAAATTATCTCCTAGATCATTCCAAGTCTTGCCATTATCGACAGAAATTTCTACTACTCCACCATCCCATGTCGCCTCTGTATCATACCAATGAGTAAATGTCAACTGACTATTATTACCCATTCCAAGATTAAATGCATATTGTAATGATGCACCTCCTGGCGAAGACCCGTCATTAGCAAACCAAGTATTATTGCCGCTGGCTGTAGTTGTACTTTGTAGAATCCAACTAGTACTTCCTGATGAGGACAAAGCCCAATTTAAAGTTCCATTCTCCATATCATCAAATACATCATCTACCACTGGGTCAATATCATTATCCACGGATACTATGAAACTATATGTTATTACTTGATCAATATCTAATGAAACTGGATCCCAGGATACTACTCCACCAGATTCAGATCCACCATTATCGGCAGATACAAACATAGTATTATCAGGTATTGAGTCTGTTACCACAAGACTAGTTTGATCAGCTACATGGTAGTTAGTTGATGTAAGAGTATATTCTATCGAACTACCTGCCGATACTTGGCTTACATCTGCTATTTTTATGAGCTCAAGAGTACAAGTAGGTGGGAGATCAAAAGCTTCGGTGCCATCTGATCTACTAGAACTGCTTCCTTGCGAGGCAGAATAACCTAGACCTCTATTAGCAAATACCTCCCATATCATACAGACATTAGCGCCACCATTGATAGCCTCATCCGCTGCTATGATAGCATCTCTACCATCTACAAATCCCGGACTACAGGGCTGCAATTTGAGAGCCTCTATTACTAATTCCATCGCCATATTATTACCTCCAGTTCCATCGTACAAATCGGAATCAAAGCCATACTCATCGACCATCATCCATGTCATATCCCAGAGCATGGTACACCAAACAGAGCCTAGTCCATGAGGCACAGATACTCCGCTAAATGATGATGCATATGTCATAGGATTCACTGCCATATCTGTAGTATATGGATACGGTCTAATCCCAGCACCATCAATAGGTTGACCAAATAAATATGTACCTATCGGACGGTTATCCGTTTCGGTATCTCCTGCTTCTATCGTCATCATAAGACCAAACCAATCTGACCACCCTTCTCCCATTTGTTCTTGGTTGCCTAGACAGCCAGATGCAGCTGGACCACCCGTAAGTCGATTAGATATACCATGTCCGTATTCATGTGCAATCACAGCATTATCAAGATCGCCATCTCTAGAATTGCATAAAAACATCTGCATACGAGGTCTACTTCCATCAGGTGGTGTAGCCATATTAGCATTACATGTACCAGCACCATCCTGAGCTTCTGCTCTAACGTAGTCACCTTCAAGACCTCCCATTCCATTATTGTTCTCTTCTTGGAAGTTACCAGAAGCTTCATCAAAGCCATAGTTATACCACATATCGTGAATGATATTATTCCAGTAAAACAAATTAGTAATCGCCGGTAATGGTAAATCACCAGGGGGGGTATCTTCATCCCATGCAAAATCAAATTCGAGATTTACACCCCCATCTGCCCTAGCTGCATCTCCATTTGTAGGAGAGTTGGAAGAATCATCATCTAAGTATGCATCTACATTGTTTCCTCTAGTCACTGTATACTCAGTACCGTTAATCTGATGCCACCCATTAGGCGACGCTACGAGATTATCAAGCCATGGTTTCTCTTCATAAGATCTCGAGCCATGATTAGGACTTTCTATTGGATATGCAAAGACATTGTAACTGCTATCTGTCGTCATCAACAAAGCAGCATTGACGGAACTACTATTTTTTGTGTTATGCTCATGATGAGAATGACCCTCATGACCTAAATTGCATTCTACCGTCCAATTATCTTCATAAAGTACATCGCCAGTTTCTGTATCGATGAAGTAATTTTTCCAATTACCAGACTGCTTTTCATCGATTTCGATACTCCATACATATCTAAGATCATCTTTATTTAAAAGATACAATTTTAGTTCTACATTAACTTCATTAAAAGCAATTGAAGGGGCATTGAATATCGTATTTTTATTTGGTTCAGATGTAGAGGAAATAATTTTAATACTTTGACTTTCCACACTATCTCTATTCGCCATTTTTATCAAAATAGATTTAGGATCCAATAATATTCTATTGGTAATGTCAGAATATGATAAGAATGGATGAAGCGTATTATCAACTCTAATATTTTTTCCATTGATTAAATGAATTGCTGCATAAGAGTTATAAATTTCTAGCTTTGCTATTGATCTTTTTGCATAGATATGTCTGATTCCCTTAGAGGTATAATCATCCGTAACAATGAGATCATCAATAGTAAGCTTACTGACTTGATCCAATTGACTAAGTAGTATTTGTTCTGGAGATTGTGCGAAAGAAGTATTTGATAAGAGAAATAAGAGAAAGAACAGCGAAGTATAAATTCTACTGATACGCTTTATGGTTGATCTAATAGTCATAGTTTACACATTATAATTAAGATCAAAAATTAAGCTTTTATTTGTAAACTTATGTAACATAATGGTGCCCCTTTATCAAAATGAACTATTCAAGACAGTTTTTTCTTCATTTTGTAATGAGAAATGCCTACTTCATCAAATTTATTTCCGACAGTCTCATAATCCATTCGCTTATAAAACCTTACTGCATTTTCTCTAGCGTTCAATTCAAATTGAGTATAGCCCTCATTTACGGCTAAAGATTCTGCGGATCTGACTAAATAAGTTCCTATTCCCTGACCTTGACATTTTGGACTAACTGCTACTTGTCTCATCTTAAGCACATTCTCATTTAGAGGTTTGAGAATAAGAATACCAACAAGATAATCGTTATCATCAAAATATGCCAAATGATACGAATCGTATTCTTTAGATATATCATCAGAATAAAATTCCATGTTCAGTGGCTTACGAAGGACTAGATCTCTAAGCTTAAGTGCCATATCAAAATCTGGAGTGGCAAACTCAATCAATCGAGTATACATAAAGTAAAATAATTGAGAGTAAAAAGTTATGAGATGTTAGAGTTTTATAAGTTGCTCATTATATCCTGCAAAGATTCCAAAGCCACCTTCGATATTACTGTGATATTCAGAAGATAATATTACGCTACTATTACCAGGATTTTGCCCTTTGTTCTCAAGTTCAACAATACTGAGCAGGTTTTTATAGTAATCTGAAGAAGCACTTATTACTTTTAAATAAGCTTCTGTCTCCTGTAAAACTTGGCCAGGATCATCTGGATTTGTTACCGCACGATCATGAAATGATAAGAAAGATATTCCAGATGTTAGATCCAATTCTTGAATAAACAATTTAGACCACTTACCATTATTTTGTACAGATTCACTTGGTCCTAGAGTTTGTATTCCATCCAAAACTAACGCTGGATTAAAAGCAGGATTATCACTAGTATGTTGACCTAACAGCACTTCCCAGATATAATAGTTGTCAATATCTTCAGAATCTTGTATTTCGAAATCTACCTTTACCGCTCCATTGCCATCTTGAGCAATATTAGTAGAAGTTACATTTTTCACTATTGCTTGAGTAGGTACCCTGCTTGAAGCGGAAATCAATGGGTATCCTTCGACCTTTATTTCTATTCTGTAAACCTGATTTTCGATAGGAAAAGTTGAGGCCTTATAATTACCCTCACCAACATACTCTGGGGTAAAGAGATACACTCCGTCTCCTCTTAAGACTTTGATTTCTGCATGTTCTATCCATTGATCTGATGCAACCTGGTCCAAAACATTTTTAGAATAACTCAGATTGACTTCAAACTCTTTGTTAGGACTGAAGGTTGAATTTACAACAACATATTTTTCTACATCAATATATTCAATGACTATTTCCTCTTCACAAGAAGTGAAAAAGAAAGTAAATAGAATGAGCGGTATATAAGTAAGTATTTTTAACATCTCTTAATATCGTGTAAAGATAAACATAACCCACTGATAATCAAAGCTCAACTATAAGTACAGCCAATCAAAATTAAATTTTAAAACAATAAACCAACAAACATTTATACAGAATTATAGTATGCGTGTATCAAAATAATCAAAGCTTAATGTCGTAATTACTTAATTGAGCTCTAAGTTAGAAAATGCCGATTGGCTGCCGAAAACTTTATAATCAATTAAATTGTGTCACTAAATGATCTGCTAATGGTAACACAATTGGTAAGATTCCAAAAAAGATAATCTATGACCACATACCTCATATTCATTCGCGTCGGTAGGATAATATAATTCTTTCTTCAATAATATTTCTCTAATATGTAAAATACAAGTAGAAATGAGATGGATCTAAAAACTATAAGTAGTATTGAAATGAGGATAAATTGGAAATAAACTCAATTTTTTGAAAATTCGACGATTACCTATACTATCCTCAAAGCCATAAATAAAGTATGGATTATATCTATTGTAAATATTGTATACTCCAAAGCTTACTTTCCATCCAAGTCCATCTGAAGTATTATCATAATTAGCTATCAAATCAAGATGATGATAAGCTGGCATCCTGTAATTATTGAGTTCGTCAGTTGTAAGAACAGTGGGACCATCCGGTATCTTTATCTCTATAAGTTTGAGTGTAAATGTAAAACCACTGCCATAGACCCATTGTGCCCCTACATCCCACTTAGAGTTTATCTTATATGACAAACTTAGATTAACATCATGAGGACGATCATAACGATCTGCAAAAGCCTTCCCTTGATTTAGATTTTCAAATCTATTCTCCGCGTTAGATTTTGTATAACTCATATTGTACTGCCAAGGGCCATTAGCTTTTTGTAAACTCACTTCCAAGCCTGAGATGTTCCGATTTCCTACTTCTATTTTACGCTCCCAATCTCGATCACTGATAAAATTAAGTTCTGAACTAGCATCATTTAATATGTTTGAATATAGATCTTGAGGATTGCGATAGAGAATTACATTTTGCTGTCTTTTGATATATCCCCCTAAAGTAAAGACATGATCATACTCCAATTCCGTACGCAAAGTAAGTCCAAATTGATCACTGATTTCAGGCATTATTTCATCCGTACTAGGGACCCATAAATCTGAGGGCAAACCCAACCCATTATTGACTAATAGGTGAACAAACTGGACCATACGACTCCCTGTAAAACTTAAACTTATATCTCTTTGTGGTTGGATACTTACTTTGATACGTGGCTGAAAATAATTAAACCCAACACCTCTCACACCAAAGTGTGTATAATTAAGTCCTCCATATATCTGCATCCTTTTATTTGGCGTATAAGTATCTTCTATGAATAAAGAAACCTCATTACATACAGTAATACTATCAGGATCGATACTTGGGTCATCTATGTCATCTACAAAATTTTGCTCAATCTTAGGACTAAATCTATGGTGATTGTATCCAACACCTAACTTAATCTTATGGGATGAATTAAGAAAATAATCGAAGCCAATACCCCCTATCAGATTTACTATACCACTATCAGTAATTACATTTCTATTGTCTTCTTTTATTACTTGCCCACCTTCTACATTAACAAAAGTATAAGCAGCTTTTGACCGATAATCATAATCTAATACCCCTGCATTAACATTCAAAAATAGCTTTGGTGAAATAACCATGGAAAATCTTGCGCTTAGAAGCTCGTTTCCCCAACCGAAACTAGTCTGCTCTTGGCTATTAAATGATCCTCCGTTATCATTGGGTAGCGTTTGATTCTTTTCCAACTCTAATTTATCGCCTCCTTTATACCCACTGATCGAAAATGAAGAAGTATTGCTAAATCTATAGGTATACTTGGCAACAAAGTCATGAAAATTCAAATCAACATCATCGAACACCGTGAACTTATCTATCAAAGAATCTATATAGAAATTGACCCAAGAAAGCCTACCGCCAATCAGAAGTGTTGATTTATCCGAAATTGGGCCTTGCAAAAAGGCTTTAAATCCTGGTAACCCTGCTGAGACACTTCCTTTCACTCGTTCCTGATTACCATCCTTAAGATTGACCTCTAATACACTACTCAATCTACCACTATATCTTGATGGAAATCCACCCTTGATTAGCTGTGCATCTCTCGTAGCTTCCTCCATAAATATCGATGATATATCAGCCATATGATTAGTAGCATACATAGGTATACCCTCCAATAGCATAAGGTTTTGATCTGGCGAACCGCCTCTAACTATCAAGCCTCCGAGACCTTCACTACCAGAATATACACCTGCCTTTTGTCGAGCCATATGTATGAGATCTTTTTCACCCAATATATTCACTTTGGCACTTGCACTATTGAGATCTATGACATCTCCTCCTGTACTTGGATTAATACTATTGGGTGCTTGAGTAATGATTATAGTAGACACTTCGAGATCTGCTGATAAGTGCACTTGGAGAAAGGAAGTATCTACACTAATAAATTCATCACGATAACCAATGTAACTGACTCGCAATACATCACCTTTCTGTATATTAGAAATACTATAAAATCCTTCCGTATTGCTATAAGTACCTCTATCCTTACCCATATGATAAATCGCTGCGCCGTAAAGTTTCTCTCCGCTATCAGAATCTAATATGTAGCCATTAGTTGTGAAGTACTTGGTATTTATGATGTAATCATTGACTGAAACAATTATCTTCTTGTTGGGACGCTCGGTAAGTATAACTTTATATTTGCTAAATAATGTTCGCAGCACTTCTTCTGTTGTGAATGTTTTGCGTGCTAACTCTACTCTGCTATATGCATCAAACTGTGACGTACTATAGCTAAGGGAAACACCAGTATTACGCTCTATATCACCCAGAAAAGCAATAATAGTAGTATCTCCGTAACTAGGTGTATAAAGTAAAGATAAGGACTGTGTATGGGCTGTAGAGGCCGTAATTAGTAGAAGCCCTATGATGTATAGTATTGTCGCTATGCCTCTTAGTTTGGGCATAGGCGATTAGCAATTAATATCTGAAATTACAATTTTATCACCAACTGCTTTATACTCTATTGAGAGCAATATAGATAACTCTTCTAATGCCTCAGTTAGCGTTTCTTGATCCAGTGTTGTTGAGATTTTACAATCTTTTAATGCTACATCTGGCAAGAAAGTGATTTTAGACTGATAGTGCTTAGCTAGACTCTTTACTGCTGTTGATATATTCACATCCTTTAGTACAAGTTTACCATTTTTCCAGCTTAAGTAATTCGCGTCATTCATAGCTACTTTGATTACGTCTCCATCAAGCACTTTGATATAATCTCCTGCTTTGAGATCAAAATATCTATCCTCAATTTCATACCTAACATGTCCCTCCGTTACATATATCTCTTCAATATTATCATTAGTACTAATATTAAATTGTGTTCCGAGTACGGTGATCTTACCTTGCGGCAACATTACTGTAAATGGATGTTGTACATCTTTAGCTACTTCGAAATATGCTCTTCCTGTGAGACTGAGAGCCCTATTCTGCGCAAAGTTTTCAGATATAATCTCTAATGTAGTTCCTCTATCAAGACTTACAATAGAGTTATCTGGTAGATTAGCTAATTGATTAGTGTCAATGGTTAGGTAATGTGTAGTATAGCTATTAGTAGTATACTTTTGCCACACCATCGTTGTTGCTGCCAAGAGCGTAATGATTGCAACTCCTGAAATAATCCATCTCTTCAGCTGAAAGACCTTGGCACCAGAGTCTTTTGTTTTTTTTTCCAAAATATGCGGTGCGACCTTATCCCACGCATTCTGGGTGTCATATGCCTTATAATCTGACATATCAAGTGAAAATATCTGTTGAATCTCTTTTAAAGCCTGCACATTATCGTGTGCCTCAGCTTGCCACACCCTGAGCTGCTCTAACTCCAGCTGGTCAGCCTTGTTCAATAAATACTTCGAAATGATGTTTTCTAGACTCATCTAGGGTAATATTTTTTTCAAATGTTTCTTCGCATTCCTGTCTCGAATACGATTTTAATAACGTATTGATTTAGTTTTTCGTTTTCATAATTTCCCTCAACAGTCGCAATGCTCTTCCCATTTGATTTTCTACTGTTTTGGGACTTATACCTAATTCATCGGCTATTTCGTTGTAAGTTAGGCCATTTATCTTACTCAAAGTAAATACATCACGGCATTTAGGCGGCAATTGTCGTATTGAATTAAACAATTTTTCTTTTAGCACATACTTATCTGCTTCATCGTCAATATTAATCGAAGACGACATTTCTAATCTACTTTCATTCTCTTCACTAAGTTTCCTTTCCAATTTAAGCTTTCGGAGGTATTCGAAACACTTGTTCTTAGTCGCCGTAAAAAGATATGCCTTCACATTCTCCAAACCTCCTAAAGTATCTTTCTTCTGCCACATTTTGATAAATACATCCTGTACTGCATCCTCCGCCTTGCTGCTACTATATAAGATAGTACTGGCAAAGTTGCACAGTGGATTATAATACTGCTCAAATAGTTTTTTGAATTCTTGCTTGGTCAAGTGATCGCTCGTTTCTAATAGTTACTGTGTGAATACTCTATTATTAAGGTAGACAAAGGCAATCAAAACTTTCAAGAGTTGATTATATACTTTGTGAATGTACGGATCATAATGCTAGATATGCTATGATTAGGGAAATATAGTTTGCCGATAATGTCAGAAATGACAAAAAGATAAGAATAATCTATGGAAAAATCTCAAGAGCGATACGCATTGATTCTGTGAATGCTTCTTTATCAATACCTAATGATAATTTGTTCTTATCAAAATAGCTAATAAGGTTTTCTGTAGCCATGTTTCCTGTAAGATCATCCTTAGCCATAGGACAACCACCGAAGCCCTTAATCGCAGAATCAAATCTACGACAGCCACTTTTGTAGGCTGCATCGATACGACCATACCAATTGTGTGGCTGAGTATGTAGATGTGCTCCAAATTCTACATCTGGATAAGGTGTTATAAGATTACCGAATAAGTATTCTATGCTTTCTGGAGTCGCTACACCTATTGTATCTGATAAAGCCATGATCTTAATATCCATAGCAGATAAATGATCTACCCACTGCTGTACGATCTCTACATTCCACTGATCTCCATATGGATTTCCAAAGCCCATCGATATATAGATGACTAGTTTTTTATCATTTCCTACACATACTTCTTGTATTCGCTTTACACGCTCTAGACTTTCTGCTATCGTCGAGTTAGTGTTACGGATCTGAAAAGTCTCAGAAATTGAAAATGGATACCCCAAATAATCTATCTCAGAATGACAAGCTGCATCGACAGCGCCTCTCAAATTAGCTACAATAGTAAGAAGCTCTGTATTTGTATTCTCCAAATCGAGCTTAGAAAGTACCTCTGCGGTATCGCGCATCTGTGGTATTGCCTTAGGAGACACAAAACTACCGAAGTCGATTACATTATACCCTACTTTGAGTAGTTGGTTGATATATCTAGCCTTAGCATCAGTGGCGATGAAGTCATGTAAGCCTTGCATCGCATCACGTGGACATTCGATAAGCTTGGTTGTAGTCATAGCGTGAAGATAATGATTTCTTTCCTTTGGTAGTGTTAGAGCTTTGTAAAGTGTCCGTTGATCAAGTTGAGAATATCCGAGATTGAGGGAGTGAGAAATTGAGAAAAAACTAAACGAAAGCCTTCAGTCTCGCAGGAAAATTGAAAATAAGGTGACTCATGCTGGTGAAAAAGGGCAGTAATTTGTTAGGGGCGAGCGCCAATGTATTCGGCAGTCATGTGCATCAAAGACAAACGTCTTCGATTTCTAGTTGAAGTTTAGAACTAAATAACTTTAATTCTCATCCCTATTCTCCTCATTAAGCTTTTCTCCACAAAATTTGCAATGGACCGCATCATAATCATGTCCATCATGTCCACAGTATCTGCAGGCTTGTGTAGAGATCTCAAAATGTTCTTCTTTCGTCGAATTAACCATTTCTGCGCTGATAATACCTGTTGGCACTGCAATCACAGCATAACCTAGTATCATAATAAAGGCGGCAATAAATTGTCCAAACGGCGTGATAGGACTAATATCTCCATACCCAACAGTGGTCAATGTTACAATCGCCCAATATATAGATCTTGGTATGCTATCAAAGTCAGAATTAATTCCCCCCTCAACCATATACATGATTGCACCAAATACGATAACGGCTAGCAATACAAAATACATAAATACAGTAATCTTAGCTTTACTCGCTTTTAATGAATTTACAATGACATTGCCATGCTGGAGAAAACTACCGAGTTTAAATATCCTAAATACTCTAAGAAGTCTCATCACCCGTATGATGATCAAATGCTTACTCCCTACAAAGAATATAGAAAGATACAAAGGCAGAATTGCCAATAAATCTATGATACCATAAAAGCTAAATATATACTTGAATGGATTACGAACTGAGTATATTCTAAGGATGTACTCGATGGTAAATAATATAGTGAATATCCACTCGAGCCATAAAAATAAAATGCCATAATCCGCTGATAATGATCCTACCGTTTCTAATGTTACCACAAGAACACTAGCTACAATCAGGACAAGTAATATGATATCAAACCTCCTTCCTGCCGAAGTATCGGCTTCGAAGATTATTTCATGTACTTTCTCTTTGAAGGGTGTCGATTTGAATGTCATTATATTATTTCGCTGATTTGCAATATTATTAGATGGCTTCTAGGCTAATCTTTCCACAAATTAAACAATTAATTTTCTTGTAAAACCCAATATAGCCTTTCTACTAGATCCGCCCCTTCTTCTGAGAACATTTTACTATCTGTAATATTAGATCGAGTGATCGCATAAATAAAGTTATCTGCCGCTATTTCATCTGGATGGATAATATACTGTGTATTATCCTTAATCTGTTCAAAAAACCCTGGCATCATACCATCGGTAAGCGTAGTAACTAGGTTGTCACCATGCAGCAATTTACCCGTACTCTCATCCAATTCGAATAAATCAAACTGTAAATAGCTAAAGAAACTTGGATTAACTAGAGTGAAATTGGCTTTATTACTTAATATAAGTGGAATCGCCTTAGTAGAAGACTCTCCGTCTGTGAGTTGTATATAATAGTCTGTAGATATACCGTCTGGATTAGTGAGCCACATGTCTGTTATGGTCTTGGGTATATCAAGTGTTTTAAGATGTGGAAAAAATCCAATAAGCGCATAGATTTTTTCTCTCAAAGGTTTATCGTATCTGCTAATGATATGGAATGTCTCATGGATCATTACTGGCTCTAACATCTCTCTGGCTGCTTGACGGTAAAGTGCATTTTCTGGAATCATAATATTCTTTCCTCTTGTATAATACACATCTGGACCATAATGGTTAGTCCGGATTTTCACTAGTCTGATATCGTCTGGCATGAGACTAGGATTCACTCTTTGTATTTGCATCTTAATACTGTCAAATATACCATTAAGCAATATTTTTTCTGAATCTGTCCAATTCATAACCTCTGTACGCAGATATGACTTGTACTCCACCAGAGCTTCTTCTCGGCTGGCATATTCTTTTTCAGATTTTAATTGAATAGCAATATCTATTATAGATATTTTGTCAAAGAAACCATCCTCGTCTCCTTCCACAATAGCCTTAGAAGCTGATAAACTATCAAGGTAGGTAACTACAGTATTTTCACTAGCAATATTGTCGGATTGCACTTTATTAGACCTACATGACACTAAAAATAACATACATAGTATCCATAATAATATTGCACTCTTAGACATCTTCTAGCTTCTTTAGTTTGGGCAAAGATAATAAAGAGAATGGGAGGAACCGAGAGTTATAGAATCAGATCGTTAGAGATAAAAGCTTGGAAGTTGTACTTTTGTTAATGTTAGATAATAATGACCAGCGTCATTCGTTTTGTACAATCACATATACAGACCAACTTTGAAACTAAAATACTTCCTTCTCTTCATAATTATCACAGCCCTAGGCTTCTTTTTTTTCTATAGTCAAGCTAAATCTAAGGCTAACAAACAGACGATCACAACTGAGGAAATCAGCCAAGGTATTCCAGATGATTTCTTAGCATTCTACAATCAATTCCATGAGGATACCACTTTCCAATTGGCTCATATCAACTTTCCACTCAAAGGTATCAAAGCTATAGAGGATATTGGAGGAGGTGAGGACTATTTGTACGCTAGAAACGAATGGATCATACATAGGCCTTTTGATGATATGGGTGGCACTTTTTCCAGATCATTCGAAGAATTTGCCGGAATCATAGTAGAAACTATGATTGCTAATGATGGTCAATTTAGATCAGTACGCAGGTGGGCTAAGCTAAGCGACGAATGGAATTTGATATTTTATCAACCCATGGGGATGTATTAGTCGCTGCTATCCAACTTCTAAAATCCAATTGTTAAATATCGATTGCCAAAATAAACTAGATTTGGCTTGCACTTTTTTGAAGTTTAGTGAGATTGGATCGTTATAAAACACACCTATGAAATATTTACTAGTTACAATTACTCTAATGATGGCTAATACGATGAATTCCCAAGACAAGCCCACTTTGATTTATGTTGGTGATCCGATGTGCTCGTGGTGCTATGGGTTTGGTCATGAGATCGAGGATGTTATCACTGAGCTAGGAGAGGATGTCCAACTAGAGATGGTAATGGGTGGGTTGAGACCATATGATACTCAGACAATGACTAATCTTAAGGACTTTCTTACCGACCATTGGAATGATGTACATGAAGCAAGCGGACAGCCTTTTCAATATGGCATCTTGGATACAGAACTGATTTATGATACCGAACCATCATGTAGAGCAGTAATGATAGTTAGAGAATTACAGCCTTCGACTGTCATGGCCTATTTTCATAAGGTGCAGACTGCTTTCTATGCTGAGAATAAAAACCCACATCTGACTAATACTTATGCTGATATTGCTGTGAGCATGAGTATCGACCGGGAAACTTTCGTCAATAAATTTGAATCGAAAGAGTATAAGGCAGGTATAAAAAATGATTTTCTACGAGCCTATCAATTAGAAGTAAGGAGTTTTCCTACTGTTTTGCTTTCTGCAAAGGGTAAAACTAAAGTGGTTTCTGCTGGGTATAGCAAGGCTGAGAAGGTAGTAACAAATATCAAAAAAATTATTGGTGATTAAACTAATGACACTTTCATTTTTTTCTTAGTTCTATCTTCCTTTCTTTCCTTTCGCTTTACTCCTAAGCTGAAGTAATCTTTTACGTCTTTTAATTCGTCTAGCTTCTTCTACAGTGATATTGATATTCTTATCTTTTTTCGTGTGGAATGCTGCACCAGATGGGCCTTTCGTAGGGTTTTTCATATTCATGTTAGGCATCTGCACTTCTTCGATCTCTGTGTATAGTAGCTCTTCTGAGATCTCAACAGCCGCGGGTACATTGATCTCCGGAACTGCGTATTCCATCAATCCTTCGATAGCCTTCATGAATGGTTTTTCCTTTTCGGTTATATAAGAGATTGTACGACCTTCCGCTTCGGCTCGACCGGTACGACCAATACGATGTACATAACTTTCTGCTTCCTCTGGGATATGAAAATTAATCACATGACTTACAGTATTAAGATCGATACCTCTTGCTAATATATCTGTAGCTATTAGTAATCTATGTTCACCATTATCAAATTTGCTGATGGCATTGAGTCTGTAGTTCTGGGATTTATTAGAGTGAATTACACCAACTTCATCGCCGAAAAGTTCAACTATATTCTCATGGAGTATATCTGACATCTTCTTGGTATTAAGAAAGATAATCACCTTGTTAAACTTCTCTTTGTCTTGTAGGTGATACTTAAGTAAATTTACCTTGGAATAGAAATTTGGAACGTGAAATTTTACTTGTGTAATATTATCTAATGGTGTACCAGAATCTGCAGATATGATTCTTTCGGGTGAATTGAAATGATCATCTATAAGGACAGCAACATCTTCTGTAATCGTAGCCGAAAAAAGTAAATTTTGTTTCTTTTCCGGAAGCAGCTCTAGAATATCATTAAGTTGAGACCTAAATCCTAGATTAAGCATTTCATCTACTTCATCAATGATCAATTTCTTGATGAATTTTGTATTAAGAGCTTTTGTCCAAATCAAATCCAGAAGCCTTCCTGGAGTCGCTACAACTATATCGCAACCCTCCATTAACTCCGCGCTATGTTTTTTAAGATTGATACCTCCATAGGCCGCGACCGTAACTACATTCATATATTCTGTAAGCTTATCTATCTCCGCTTTGACCTGTAGAGTTAACTCACGAGTAGGTACTAATATTAGTATCCGTGGATTAGGATCTTTGGTAAACTTCCACAATCTCAATACTGGCAATAGATAAGCAATTGTCTTACCTGTACCTGTTTGTGCTATACCTACTACATCACGTCCTGACATGATAGTAGAAAATGCCTTTTCTTGTATGTCAGTTGTCTTTTTGAACCCAATATCATCAAGGGCCCTGAGCATCTGTCTACTAATATTAAGATCTGAAAATTCCATATTGCAAAGATAGACAAATAGCTTAGATGATTATACCCTACATCATTATGAGTATGATAGTTTTCTTGAATGATTTAGCAAATAGAAAACGCCCCATAAAAGTAAAAGACTAGTCATCTCTATAAGTGATAACTGGTCTTTTACTTTTATAAGATTGAACAGATTAATCTCTATCACCAAATTTAGCATCGTAATCCTTAATAGCTTGTTCTACTACTTTCATAGCCACTTCTCTATTTTGAAATTCTTCCACAACGACTGTTTTATGTTCAAGTTTCTTATAATCTTGAAAAAAAGATCTTAACTCTATAAGCCAATGAGCCGGTAAATCTGATATATCTTTCACATGATTAAATGACATATCATTAGTCGCTACGGCGATGATTTTATCATCCATTTCGTCTCCATCGATCATACGCATTACTCCGATTACGTTTGCTTCTACCAAACACATTGGCACTATATCGATCTGAGATATTACCAATATATCTAGCGGATCATCATCATCACAATATGTCCTTGGAATAAAACCATAATTAGCTGGATAGTTAATGGACGCAAATAACACTCGATCAAGTATGAGCATTCCTGATTCCTTGTCAAGCTCATATTTGGCTCTTACATTCTTAGGTATTTCAATAATTCCTTTTACTACTCCTGGTGCATTATCTCCTATTGAGACATCATGCCATGGGTTAAATTTCATGCTTTAATTAGATTTTCAGAAATGAGACTTTCAGAATCGAGACATTACAGTCTCAATTTTTGAGCTCTCTCCACTATTAACAAATTTATATTTTATTTGAATTTCGAAATAGTCATTTTGCCAGCGACTATGTTTTACTGACCCAACTTATTCATTACTTAAGACTCGTATCTTTAAGTAAGTCTCATAGAAATCTTAAAAAAAATTAGAGGAGCTGAAAAACAGCTCCTCTTATATCTTCCACAATACTATAACTGAACTATCTTCTTGCGTACATTACTTCTTTTACGGCTTTGATCACTTTAGCGGGATTAGGTAGATATTCATCTACGAAAGGTGCAGCATATCCTAATGATACATCAGCACTATTGACCCTTGTCACAGGTGCATCTAGGTAATCAAAGGCATACTTCTGTATCTCATAAGCTATCTCTGCAGACACTCCTGCAAATGGCCATGATTCGTCTATTACGACTAGTCTATTAGTCTTCTTTACAGATTTCACGATCGTCTCGTGATCTAATGGCCGTATAGTACGAAGATCGATTACCTCTGCTGAGATACCTTCCTTTGCTAATTCTGCTGCTGCGGCTTTAGTTACTTCCATCATCTTATTAAATGATACTAAAGTTACATCTGTACCTTCTGATCTAACTACTGCTTTTCCTATCGGTACTAAGTACTCCTCTTCTGGCACTTCACCTTTAAGTCCATATAGTTGTTCTGATTCCATAAAGCATATAGGATCTTGATCTCTAATCGCAGATTTCATCAGGCCTTTTGTATCATAAGGATCTACACAAGATATAACCTTGAGTCCCGGACAGTTGGCCAACCATGCCTCAAAAGTCTGAGAGTGCTGCTGAGCTAGCTGACCTGCAGCTCCTGATGGTCCACGAAATACGATAGGACATCCAAACTCACCATTAGATTGTGTCAGTGTCTTAGCTGCATTATTGATAATCTGGTCAAATGCTAACACTGCAAAATTCCATGTCATGAACTCAACAATCGGCTTTAGTCCATTCATAGCTGCTCCTACACCGATACCAGCGAATCCAAGCTCTGCAATAGGTGTATCGATCACACGCTTAGGACCAAACTCATGAAGCATACCCTTAGACACTTTGTAAGCACCATTGTATTCCGCTACTTCCTCTCCCATCAAAAAGACTGAATCGTCTCTTCTCATTTCCTCTGACATCGCTTCTCCGATAGCCTCTCTCAGTGTTATTATTCTTGACATATTGTTGAATTATTCTTTAATGCGCAAAATTAATATTTTTATCTAAACGAATGGATGGAGAATTCAGTTATATAATCAACTCTATAGATTGACCTGATATGAGCTTGAGATCCCATTCTACTTTACCTCTACCTTGACTCATTACACCATTCAATAAATCGTTGATCGTCACTTCCAGATCTTCGTCTTGAGATACGGGTAATGCCTCAACCACGGTGATTTACAGTGGTATATCTTTATTATTAGTAATCACGACCTTGAATCTCTTCTCTTCTATTTTTTTCTCTTCAAGAAGGTCTCTTTCTTAAGATTCTCAAAATCTTACCTTATGGCATCTATATCTTATCATACCCAATGTCTAACCAAAGTGTATCGCTACTTCCTACCATATTGAGCTTTGTCACACCTCAAAAAAGATATTAACAAATATTGGTATTACCAGAAATTTTGAGGTGACCCCAAGCGTTTGCCAAGTTAACCATCTATTGCTCTATAACAATTCAACAACAATAGGCATTAAATTGAGTTAAAGTAAACTTAAACCATGTAATCCCACCGAAAATAGCTTGTATAATCGCTTGTGTAATTATATTTTAGTATCACAGAAAGGATGAGCCTTATAAACAACAGGTTCAGTCGATAAATCTGCGAATACAGCACATAAAAAATTGATGTTAAGAGTCATACATATAGTATTTAGCATAATGATCAGTATAAGCGTATCTCATGCTCAGGATGAGATACAATGGCTTACATGGGAAGAAATGCAAGTAATGCAGAAAAGAAAAGCTCGCAAAGTTTTAATAGATGTATACACCGATTGGTGTGGCTGGTGTAAGCGTATGGATAAAAATACATTCCAAAAAGCTGATATCGCGAGATATATTAACAATAATTATTATGCTGTCAAGTTCGATGCTGAATATAAGGATGATATTATTTTCAATGGATTAAAATACTCTTATGTTAAATCTGGTCGTAAAGGTCATCACGAGTTAGCTGAACTCATTCTCAAGGGTAGACTTAGCTTTCCTACTGTAGTATTTCTAGATGAAGGCTTGAAGGTAATACAACCTATACCTGGATATCAAGACTCAAGAAGTATGGAGCTTATTGTCACCTACTTTGCTAGAGACTATTATAAAGACACACCCTGGAAGAAGTACACCACCATGTACAATAGTTATATGATACAAGATGCTGGATTCTAAGAAATATATTTGATTTTCAAGACTAAAGAAAAGTAAGGAAACAGGCCACTAAAAAAATATCCTGATACCCGAAAACGTATCTACAATAATACTCAAACTTGGATCTTAGATTAATCTGAAACGAAAAAAGCCTAGCATCAAATGAATGAAACTAGGCTAAACGTTTGTCTAAAAAAATATACAATCTTACAATCCCTTAGTCATCTTTTCTGGCTTAACCCATTGGTCGTATTCTTTCTCAGTAAGGAAACCTAAGTCCATTGCTGCTTGCTTGAGAGTAGTTCCTTCATTATGTGCTTTCTTGGCTATAGTTGCAGAATTATCGTAACCTATCTTTGTATTCAAAGCAGTAACTAGCATGAGACTATTACTGAGATTCGCTGTGATATTCTCGTAGTTAGGCTCTAAACCTTGTGCACAATTATCACTGAAACTAATACAAGCATCACCTATCAGTCTTGCTGACATAAGAAAATTATAGATCATCATTGGCTTGAACACATTGAGCTGAAAATGTCCATTCATACCACCAATATTAATGGCTACATCATTTCCCATTACTTGAGCCATAGCCATCGTCAGTGCTTCCGACTGTGTAGGATTCACTTTACCAGGCATGATAGACGATCCAGGTTCGTTAGCTGGAATATTAAGCTCTCCGATGCCACACCTTGGACCAGATGCCAACATGCGTATGTCATTACCTATTTTCATAAGAGACACAGCGACAGTCTTGAGTGCTCCATGAGTCTCTACGATAGCATCATGCGCTGCCAATCCTTCAAACTTATTAGTACCAGTTACGAAAGGTAGGCCTGTTATATTAGCTATTTCTTTTGCTACTTTCTTAGCATATCCTCTAGGTGTATTAAGTCCAGTGCCAACGGCAGTACCTCCAAGCGCTAGCTCCGATAAGTGGGCCATAGTATTTTCTATTGCTCGTATGCCATGCTCTAATTGAGACGCGTATCCTGACAATTCTTGTCCAAGTGTAAGAGGTGTAGCATCCATGAAGTGAGTACGTCCGATCTTCACCACATTCATATACTCTTCGGACTTAGCATGAAGTGTATTTCTTAGTTTTTTCAGTCCAGGGATAGTTACATCTACCACCGTATGATAAGCCGCGATATGCATAGCTGTTGGGAATGTATCGTTCGATGATTGAGATTTGTTTACATCATCATTTGGGTGCAACGCTTTCTTCTCGTCAGCAAGACTACCCTTCTTAAGTACATGTCCTCGATTGGCTACTACCTCATTGACATTCATATTAGACTGAGTACCACTACCTGTCTGCCAAACTGCTAATGGGAATTGATCGTCGAGTTTTCCTTCTATTATCTCCTTACATACTCTTTCTATGAGTACTGCTTTCTTTTTTGATAATACACCTAATGCGGCATTAGTCCTTGCCGCAGCCATTTTAAGTACTCCGAACGCTTTAATCACTTCGATAGGCATACGTTGTCCACCTATCTTAAAGTTTTGAATAGATCTTTGCGTTTGCGGTCCATAATATGCATCTGAAGGTACTTTGATATATCCTATGCTGTCTTTCTCTTTTCTATATTTTACCATTAGTACAGTTATTATATTTAGTTTCAAATATAATGAAGTCATTTATAAAAAATATGATTTTGATCATCTGCCTTAGATCAATACAATATAGATCTGATAAGAATATGTAATAGAAATGTACATTACTAGGATTACTACTGAACGTGTGATTGGAATTATGAAGCTTTTCATAACTTAGACAAAAATGCAACGTCTACAAGCAGCAACAGCAAAAAATATGTCAAATTTTATTAATTAAGTTACCGATATAGTAAGCACGCCATTTTCAAAGTATTATTCAAAACATAATATAAAATGTTAATTCAATCATTCTCTTCCATCAAAACTCCACCATATACTTGCGTAACTTTATCCCAGTATCCAACTCCATTTTCTTTCTCAATCTATACCTTCCGATCTCTACACCTCTAGCTGAGATACCTAGTAGCGGTGCAATTTCTTTTGTCGATAAATTCATTCTGAGGTAAGCGGCCATCTTGCGATCCTTTCGAGTCAACTCAGGATATTGTTCTTTCAGTCGCTTAAGGAAGTCGGAATGCACTTGATCAAAGTGCACACTAAAGCTTTCCCAATCGTCCTCCAATCGTTCATCATCGGACAATACAGAAATCACCTTCTTCAATTCTTTCTTCGCTTCCGGATCTTTAACTGTTTTTCTAACGCTTTCTATTTCTGTCCGGATTTTATTAATCGTTTCATTTTTCTGTACTAGATGTAATGTTGAAGATGCGAGTTGAGCATTTTTATGGACGATTTCAGATTCAAGCTGTTGAGATTTGAGTATTTCGATTTCTTCTTCCGATTGTTGATTTGCTAATTGTAATACTTTGGTTTCAGTTTTATATTTTTTTTGAGGAACAATATAGATCAGTAATAATCCCCCAACAAATAGTATTATAACAAGCAACTTAGCAACTGAAGACAAATACCACGGTGCTTTAATTTCGAATGAATAACTCTTAGATACAGATGTGGTTCCGTACATATCTGCGGTCTGTACATCAAAGCTATATGATCCATGTGATAGGTTATTATACTCCTTACTTAATTCATTCGTCCAATCTGACCATTCCTCTTCCAACCCAATTAGGCGATATCTAAATTTTGATCTCTCACTATGGTTAAAACTGTTAAACAAAAACCTTATTGCATTTTCATTGGATTGCAGAACCACATTATCTTCCGATATCACACCATAACCAGCATGTAGAATTTGATTATCTCTAGTAGCCAATTTCACTTCGTGTATCTCTACATTAGGCGCAATGTTTCCCCCAATATTAGAACTATTATATAGTATGACTCCCTTATCAGTACAGATCAAAATTGTATTAGAATCTAATTCGTATAAATTCTCGAAACCTCCAACAAAAACATCATTAAGCTCTGGATATATTTCCCTAATAGTATCTTTAGATTCTTGAACTATATTTAGCTTTCCCACTTCGTGTTCTGCAATATAATATCCTTCATTTAATAGACGTCTCACATTGTGTTCGTCAGAATCTATCTCATGAAAGTTAGTATTTTCTTTAAATACATTGCTCACTCTATCAAAACTATATACACCAGTGCTAGCCGTCACAGTAGGTATTCCATTTATATCAAAAATATAATTACCTAAGCCAGAGGGCAAACCTCCTGCTTCTCCGTATTTTTCAATAATCACATTTTCAAATTGATCATTATGAGTAAGTCTGTATACTCCACGATATGGATGGGAAACCCAAATTTCATTTTCTCTTACAGAAATTATTATTCGAGATGACTCTGTGAATCCTTCCAAGGATTTATAATAGATTGGTACACCAAAATGCCATTTGTAGATATCAACACCAGTATAAGTTCCCACATAGAGGTATTCATCCTTTGTAGAAATAAACTTCCAAACTCCTGGCCGATCTGCTAATCTTCGAAGTGATCCATCCTCTAATAGATATGGCCCATCATTATGGCCTATAAGTACTTTATCATCAATTACATTGATGCCCCATATCTGTCCGTCTGATCCAGGCACCTTCGTGAATCCATCATGCATATAACTCCTACCTGCTTTAGATATACCCGTTCTATACAATCCAGTATTAGTGCCTATATATAGATTTTCATTAGCGCAGGCAATATCGTACGTAGAACTTTGTTCATCACCGTCAGGAGAGAACACTCTTATACGACCTGCTAGATCTAGTTTACTTATACCATTATTAGTGCCTGCCCAAAGGTTACCATATGCATCAGTACTTAGAGATCTGACATCATTATTGATGAGATTATTGGACTTGTCATAGATAGAAATGACTTCTTGATACTGATCAATAATGACAATGCCACCAAACTGAGTACCAATTGCAAACTGACCGTTTGATATAGCTACAGCACAGTTCACTCTAAATCTCTTAATAATATCAAATGTAGTCTCTTTAATTCTTCGGACAATATTATCTAATACCAAATAGGCACCATCTTGCTCAGTAAGTATAAGCATCTCTTGCTCACCGAAAGCTAATATTGAGACAATTTGAGTGCCGATTAAAGTCTCTCCCTCCAATTGAAGTGGAATCTGACTATCAACCGAAACTATACCTTCGGTAAGATCTGTATAATAGAATGAACCATTGATATCATCAATCGATATAATCGTTCCTTTTGGATCAATTACTTCAAAACCTATTGACTCTTCGTATATAAAAACTTTGTTTGTCGATCTAAAACATACCTTATTCCCAATTGCCCTACATTCCCATACATCCTCCAATGGTAAATGTATGCTTGGGATTTGCTGTCTAATCGACTGAAATCTGAGATTCCCAATAGAATCTGCCATATAATAACCTATCTCATCCTGTCCTCCGACATATATTCTACCCGATTCTGCTAAACATATCGATCTTGCTATAGATCTGTTAGGCAAGGTCTTTAGATTCCATTTTACTCCATTGTAATCCAAAAATCCAGAATTGTTAGCCACAAGTATATTTCCATTATTCATGGAGACAATAGACCAATTAGACGTACCTGCCTTATAATCCTTTTTTGTAAACGATTCTATATTTGGAATACCTAAAACTTTAACTTGAGAAAGTAAAAATGAACTATGATGTAGTAATAAAACACAAACAATCAAGCGAATTAAAGGCACACAAAATAATGACTTGCAATTAGTTACGTTAAAATTATCACTATATTCCATACATCTGTAAATATAAATTAATTAGACGATGATGTAGTAAAGATGTAGTTATTTTCACTGTTTTTCAGTTATCTATGGCGTATTATTGTCAAAATATTTAGAGATCTATGTCGATCATTGTATCTCATACTTACTAATCGGATAATCAAATAAACCTAAAAGAATGAAAAAATATTTACTCCCTATTATGCTATTCTTAGGAATGGTATCGATAAACGCTCAGAATGTATTTGATTACGAGTCTCCTGAGACTACTATTCCTTTTCAATTCTTTGGAGGAGCCCAAGAAGGAATAGTATTAGATCCTGTAGCTAACCCTAATCCTAGTGGTATCAATACAAGTGCAACTGTATATCCGTTCACAGAATTAGCCAACGGTCCAGAATGGGCAGGTGGGTTTTCTAATCCTGATCCTTTAGAAGGAATAGATGCGACCAATGGTGGAGAAATTTGTATTGACGTACATTTCTCAGAAACAAATAGTCTTACTGTAAAGTTAGAAAATGGAACAGCAGAGGACGAATGGCAACTAACAGTGCAAAACGATGTACTGAACGAATGGACAACGTTATGTTTTGATTTAACTCAGGCAGGAGAAGCTAATAATTCTATGACTGCGGGAAAAATGTTCTCTAGATTAGTTCTTTTCCATGGATTAGGAGAAGCTGCACCTGCAGAACAAATAATATATATTGATAATATAGTGTTCCCAGATGGTGGCGGCAGTGGCGAAACGACAACTATAATTTTAGATGCGGAAACTGCGGAAACAACTGCAGGCTTATTTCACTTTGGAAGTACACTAGCTGATTCTATTGTTGCACCAGTACCGAACCCTAATATGTCAGGTATCAACATGAGTAGTACTGTATTCGAACTTAATAAGCCAGCAAATGCACAACCATGGGCTGGAGCCTTTACAAATCCTAATCCTACGACACCAGTAGACGCGACTAGTGGTATGATTTGCCTTGATGTTCATATGGATCATATAGGTACTATCTCTGTTAAATTTGAAGAAGCAATGGGTGGTGCACCAAATTGGATTCAATCAGTATCAAATACCCTTGTAAATGAATGGGAAACCGTATGTATTGATTTCACAGCACCATCATTAGAAGATCCTTTCACACCAGCAATAGGAGATACATACTCCAAGCTAGTATTCTTCGCTGATTTTCTGGTAGATGCTGCTGACGTAGACGTAATCACTTACTTCGACAATGTAAGAGTAGTAACTAGTGGTGAAATTCCTGAATATGAAGTTACTTTTAATGTAGATATGAATGAATCTACTGAAACATTTACACAAATGTATCTAAGTGGAGCTTTTAATGAGTGGTCAGGCAATGCCAATCCAATGAATGACGATGATGCAGATGGAGTATGGACGACTACATTAAGTTTACCAATTGGATCACATGAATACAAATTCTCATTCGATGATTGGACAGGATCGGAAGATCTAAATAAAACAAACAGTTGTACAATTACTACAGACGGATTTACGAATAGAATAGTCTCAGTCACTGCCGATACGAACTTAGATGCAGTATGCTATGCAAGCTGCTATGCGTGTGGCACTTCAGCAAATATTACATGGAACGTAGGTGTAGATGATCCGTCTGATACGGGAGTTTGGTTAGCTGGAGGTGCTGAATTTGGGGCTCCAGGAGGAAACTATGAAATGAGCGATGAAGATGGAGACGGAGTTTATAGTGTTACTATAGAAAGACTTGTAGGATGGGAAGGGTTTTATACTTTCACTAATGGCAATTGCCCTGATTTCTCATGTAAGGAAAACATAGCAGGGCAGGACTGTGCAAATCCAGACAATTTCAATGACAGATATCTAGACGCTGGGACTACAGAAGTAAACACTTGCTTCGCTGAGTGTACTACTGATACTAACTGTGCCCCTGCTGCAGAACCTACAATGACTACTTTCTCTGTAGATATGAATGAAGTTGCAACGGTAAGTGCAGATGGTGTTAATCTTTTTGGGCAATTCTCTAACTGGGGTAATATCCCAATGACTGACGATGATGGGGATGGTGTATGGACAGTAACTATAGAATTGGACAAAACCATCTACGAATACAAATTCAAAAACGGGGTGGATGGTGAAAACCAAGAATCTTTGATTGAAGGTAGTTCATGTACTGTGACAACACCGGACGGAATGTTCACTAATAGATTAGTAGACCTTACAGAAGCTGAAGCTGTATCATCGACAGGCGTAGTTTGTTATGAGAGCTGTGAAGCTTGTATGACAAATACTACCGATCTAGAAGCGAATAACAATTTAATAAACCTCTACCCTACTATTGCTCAAGATCTTATGTACTTAGATGTACTCACATCATTTGACAATGGTATTGTAAAGATCATCTCTCTACAAGGTGAATTAAGAAATACGATCCAAATTGGAAACAACACAACAGGTAATGCAATCAATGTAGCCAATTACCCACAAGGAACATACATTTTGTCTCTTACTACTGATACATTCAGAAGTACTCAGAGATTTATAAAAATATAAATAATTTTTATTGTAAGCTGAATGCCACATGAGCGCGGCGTTCGGCTTACAACTATTAACTTTTTTGAATACACAGGTATTCTCATACTTCTACTTAGTTTTCATTAGAGTATCGAAATTATTAGATCGTCAAAAAGACAAAAGACACTTTTTGAAATGTTCTTTCTGTCTATTTCTTTTATCTTTTCCCGATTATTAATAGATAATCGCACTAACACAACAAACCATATGAAACAAAGACTATGGCTAATATTCCTGTATTTAATACCGATGGGATTATTGGCACAAACTGGCACAATTACTGGTACGCTTACGGATGCTAGCACAGACGAAGGATTAGCTTTTGCTAATATTTTTAATCTAACAACTACAATTGGTACTGTTACCGATTTGGACGGAAATTATGAAATATTAGCCTCCGTTGGTGACATTTTAGAAATGAGCTATGTAGGCTACGAATCTGCGAAGGCAACCGTAACTGGAATTGAAAAAATGAATTTTGCACTTAATTCTTCATCAGCTCTACTTAACGAAGTAGTAGTAATCGGATATGGGTCATCAACAAAAAAGGAAATAACAGGAGCGGTATCTATTGTGAAAGCTGAAGAGGTCGCTAAACTTAACCCTAATAGATTAGAGCAAGCACTACAAGGACAATCGGCTGGTGTACAGATCAGTTCACAATCTGGATCTCCAGGTGGCGGTTACAACATACGTATTCGTGGTATCTCAACAAATGGTGACAATAATCCTCTCATACTCGTAGACGGTGTACGATATGCTGACCTCAGCGCACTTGACCCATATAGTATAGAAAGTATAAACATTCTTAAGGATGCTTCAGCTAGTATATATGGTGTACAAGCCGCCAATGGTGTAGTATTAATCACCACCAAAAAAGGTACTAAAAGTGATAAGCCAGTCATCGACTTCCATGCATATGTTGGCACCCAGAGTTCTGCTCGACGTATTCCAGTACTTAATGCAACGGAGTATGCAATTCTCTCTAATGAAGCCCATGCTAATGGTGGACAAACGCCTCCATTTAATGTTATTTCTGATTTAGGAGAAGGTACTGATTGGCAAGATGAAGTTTTCCAAAATGCACCTATCAGAAACTACTTCCTAAATGTACGGGGTGGTGGTGATAGAGCTAGATATGCTATTGGTGGATCATACTTTGATCAACAAGGTATTGTAGGTGGCGAAAAAGCAGGATTTAAAAGATATACTGGAAATGTAAATCTTGATGTGGATCTTTCGGAGAAACTCAAATTCAATTCTGTTGTAACATATGCGAAGCAAAACAGAAAAACACTTAGTGAAAATGCAATTGGATCAGTTCTTTTCAATGCACTCAATATGCCTTCTACACTTACGCCTTTTGATGAAGATGGAGATTACACTTTAGCTGAGGGATTAGGGGCAGAAGTAATCAATCCCCTACAGCAGATCGCAAATACATTTAACAATGTAGATGTCAATAGATTCAGTGGAACAGCAGGGTTAAGTTATAATATAGCTGAAGGATTAACCTTCACTTCTAGCCTTCCTTTCAACTTTTCTTTAGTTACGAATAGAGGTTTTTCACCTATCGAATTTTATGGATCGGGAAAAGTATTCAATACTGTAGAAAGTTCAGTAAGCGAATCGACACAGACATACTCATCATGGGGTTGGGATAATGTATTAAATTATACTTATGCTTACGATAATGTTCACAAAATAGATGTTACAGCAGGAACTTCTATGTATGAAGAAAACTTTCAAGGTGTTTACGCAACTGGATTTGGAGTGCCTAACAACTCTTTCGAATTTGCAGCAGTATCTCAAGCTAATGAGATCAGACCTGGAGGCGCTAGCTCTGGTGCTGGTACATTCAGATTAATGTCTCAGTTTGGAAGAATACAATATGGATATAATTATAAATATCTTATCTCAGGTATCATTAGACGCGATGGTACTACTAGATTTGGCCCTAACAACAGATACGGAATATTCCCTTCTATTTCTGTCGGCTGGGTGATGAGCGAAGAGTCATTCCTACAGAATAATAATATTATTGATTTTGCTAAACTGAGATTGAGTTATGGCCAGACGGGTAATGATAAAATTGGAGATTTCCGATATGTAGCTGGGCTCAATGGTGAATCAGAATATGTTTTCGATGGTAATACTTTAGTATTTGGGCAAGCAGTAGGTGCTATTGCCAATCCAGATATCAATTGGGAACGCAACACACAGTTCAATCTAGGATTAGATGTAAATCTTTTTGATGAAGCATTAACCGTAACAGCAGACTACTTCATTAAAGAAAGTAATGATTTACTACTTTCGATCCCTGTATCTGGGATTACCGGATATACTGCTCCTGGTGGAGGACTTCCAATTGCTAATGCGGGATCGATTAAGAACACTGGAATCGAATTAGCGATCAACTATAGATATGATTTTTCTGAAGATATCAGTTTCAATTTCGGAGTAAACGGATCAAAATTAAAGAACGAAACTACAAGTCTTAATGACGGTGTATCATTTATACAAGGTGGAGGATTCTCAATTGGCCAATTACCTCCAACACGATGGGAAGTAGGACAACCAATTGGATATTTCTATGGCTTAGAAACCGATGGTGTGTTCCAAAATGCAAGTGAGATAGAATCTCACGCATCGCAACCAGACGCACTACCAGGAGATTTAAAATTTGTAGATCGTAATAATGATGGAGCAATCGATTCAGAAGATCGCACATTTATTGGTAGCCCTATTCCTGAATACATATTTGGAATGAGTTTCAGCGCAGAGATTCATGGATTTGATTTCTCAGCATTTGCGGATGCTCAGGTAGGAAGAGATTTAGTTCGTAACTACGCACGTAACCTTCCACTCACTAATAGGACAGCTTATAGCGTTGATAGATGGCACGGTGAGGGTACTAGTACTAACGTACCAAGACTAACTACCGGAGCTACCGACAATAATCTATTCTCTGATTATTTTATTGAAGATGGTTCATACCTACGTATCAAAACTTTACAACTAGGATACACTATTCCTCGATATGGAATTCAAAGTATCGGATTTGAAAAAATAAGAATCTATGGATCAGTAAGTAATCCATTTACATTGACAAAATACCAAGGATATGATCCTAACATTTCCTCTGGAAATCCTCTGGACTCGGGAATAGATAACGGATACTATCCTCAAGCAAGAACATTTATTGCAGGTATCAAAATAACATTATAGACTATGAATAAAATAACTAATATAAAATTTTGGATACTGGCAGCTATAATAATGGTAAGTCAGTCATGTAGTGAATTCCTAGAGGTAGATCCATTATACCAAATTAATTCGGAGACATTTTTCAACTCTGAAGACGATTACCAACAGGCATTAATAGGAGCATACGATTTACTGCAGTCATCTTACATCAATGTCATGATGGGTGAATTTGCATCTGATAATACTCTTTGTGGAGGAGAAAATGCAAATGATGTTCCGGGGTTTCAAGAGATAGATGATATGAGACATGGTCCTGTAAATAGCAATTTACAAGATCTTTGGAATTGGATGTATGCTGGAGTAAATAGATGTAATTACATTTTCGAATTTGAAAATAAAACTAATTTCGAAAATAAAGATCTAGTAATGGGTCAAGCAGCTTTCTTAAGAGCATATTACTTTTTTGAATTGACAAAATGGTTTGGTGATATACCGATGCCTATTGATGTGAGAGTAAGTTTTGGGTCTGTGCAAGATTATGGCAGAGAAGCGCAAGCTAATGTATATGCACAGATAGAATCTGACTTAACATTCGCTTCAAATGTATTACCTACATCGTGGGATCAAAAAGGTCGTGTAACTAAAGGAGCAGCTCAAGCTCTTCTAGGAAAAGTTTTAGTTTTCCAAGAGAAATTTGGCGCAGCGACAATTATATTAGATGATGTAATTGATTCAGGTGTATATGATCTATATGATGATTACAATACACTCTTTACGCAAGTAGCAGAAAATAATATTGAGTCAGTATTTGAAGTACAATATTCAAATGAACAGGGTGCAGGATTCGGCTGTTTACAATGTAGTGAAGGTAATGTAATGGTTGGATTTTCTGGTATCCGAGGATACAGTGGACCTACGTATGTAAGTGGATTTAGCTTCAACGTACCAGTGCAAGATTTAGTGGATCAATATACACCAAATGACAATAGGTTACGCGCAACTATTATGGATATAGAGGCTTACAAAAGCGAGCAAGAGTCACAGGGAAATCAAGTGTCATACGGAGAGGGCTGGGAGCATACTGGATATTATAACCATAAATATATTCCACGAACAGGAGAAGCTTTTCAAGACCCTAACTTGACTAATTCTACTAACTATAGAGCGATTAGATTTAGTGATGTATTACTACTTGCGGCTGAAGCCTACAACGCTACAGGCAACGATGCGAAAGCGCAAGAGTATGTAAATCGGGTAAGAACTAGAGCAGGATTAAGTGATCTAGTAACTACAGCAGGATCTTTAGAACAAGATATACAGCAAGAACGTAGACTAGAGCTTGCTGGAGAAGGACATAGATTTTTTGATCTGGTAAGAAGAGGTGAAGCTGCGGCAAAGATTCCCGGCTTCATAGTTGGCACTCATGAGCTCTTCCCTATCCCATTAGTAGAGATAGAAGTTGCAGGAAATATATGGGCACAAAATCCGGGGTATTAAAGCCACTAGCACTTTTAACATTGTTAAATTTTTCGGATCTCAATCTTTAACGATATAATAATTAGTACTCCGTTCAATAATAGAGGCCTTTAAAGAAAACAATGAACATTAATTAAATCAATCTAATTGATAAATATGAAATACATAAAACAAACACTATCAATACTACTTGCGATCACAACGATCATAGCCTGTAGCGAAGACGATCCTTTCACAGGAATATCTGTCACTGCACCATCTAACTTACAGATGAACATACAGCCAGACGCCGACCAAGTAGGATTAGTAAATATCACCCCTACAGCTGAAGGTGCATCATACTTTAAACTAGACTTTGGCGACGGTTCTACAGAGGACAGAATCGATGTAGGACAGGCTGCAACTCATCAATATGCAGAGGGTACATTCACTATTACTGGTACTGCGTTTAACGTTATGGGAGATTCTATTCAAGCTACGCAAACATTGACAGTTGCTTTTGATCCTCCTAGTGATTTAATATTAGACATCTCAATAGATGAAGTAAATACTAATGTAATCACTGTTACTCCCAGTGCAACTAATGCAATGAGCTATGACATCTTTTTTGGTGATCTAGTTGATGAAGTCCCAACTATCATTATGGAAGGTTCATCTGCCAACCACAGTTACACAGAAGCTGGAGATTTTGAAGTAAGGGTAATAGCAAGATCAGGATCAACAACTACAATAGAAGCAACTGAAACCGTTACTATTGTATTACCTGCTGTACAACTATCTTTTCCAATTGACTTCGAAAGTGATGAAATTGATTACGGACTTATTTCATTTGGAAACGCAGAATTATCTATTGTAGATAACCCGGACATGAACGGAAACACATCGAATAGAGTAGTGAAATTTTTCAAGGCCGAGGGTGCAGAAGTTTGGGCTGGTGGATTTGTTGAAATGCCGAATCCAATAGATTTTAGTTCTGAAACAAATATCACAATGGATGTATGGAGTCCAAAATCTGGAGCTACGGTAATGATTAAAATAGAAAATAGTAATGATCCAAATACTTTTGTCGAAGTGATGGCTACAACCTCTACGAGTAATACTTGGGAAAATCTAAGCTTTGACTTTAGTTCTGTCGATCAGTCAACTAATTATAGTCAAGTAGTAGTTTTTATGGATTTTGGAAATCCTGGAGATGATTCAGATTACTACTTTGACAACATTACACTCGGTGAAGGTAACGGCGGCGGTGGCGGCGGAGAGGATAATATAATCTCCATGCCTATCGACTTCGAAGCAAACATTAACTACGTTTTTGAAAACTTTGGAAATGCTACAACAGACGTATTAGACAATCCTGATATGAGTGGAGAAAATATCTCAGCAAAAGTTGGTAATCTTAATAAAGCCTCAGGATCAGAGGTGTGGGCTGGATCATTCATCGATCTTACCGGAAGCCTTGATGTCTCAGCTGGAAAAACTATCACTATGAAAACCTGGTCACCCAAAGCAGGTATACAAGTACTTTTAAAAGTAGAAAACAAAAGTGATCCAAATATATTTTTAGAAATAGCAGCAACTAATACACTAGCTAATGAATGGGAAACTTTATCATTTGACTTTAATGCATTAGATGCGACGCAAGACTATGGTAGAATAGTTGTTTTCTTCGATTTTGGAAATGAAGGTGACGATTCCAATTTCTACTTCGACGACATCACCCAAAATAATTAATATTTAAATAAACCATATTATTTCAATCTGGAACATAACAAAAGAAATGAACATAATACATAAAATACAATTTGCGCTCACAGTCCTTCTTCTTACAGGAATATTAGGCTGTCAGGAAGAGATCAGAGAAATAGGTAATCTCGAAGCGCCAAAAAATCTCACAGTATCTACATCAGTAAACCCTGATGGTTCTGGAATAGTTAACTTCGATGCCAATGCAGATGGTGCTATTATATACCACTACTTCTTAGGTCTTAGTGATACTGAAGACGCAGTGATTAGTGGTGATGGTAACCTTCAAGCGGTTTATAGATCATCCGGAGACTACACTGTTAAAGTTATCGCATATGGTGCGGGTGGAATCTCCACCAATACTACTGTCGATGTATCAGTGGAAGTTGTATACGAAGCTCCTGCAGATCTCATACAAATTTTAACTGGAGGAGATAGTCGCGATTGGCAATGGGAAAAAGAAGCGCCTGCGCACTTAGGAGTAGGCCCTATGTTTGATGATGCTGGATTTCCAGTTGGAGAACCAATATGGTATACAGCACAGCCATTTGAAAAAGAATCTGAAGGATGTTTGTATGAAGATATTCTGACATTTACATTGGATGGTACTAATGTAGATTATGAATTAAAAAGTAATGCCGTTACATATTTCAATCGAGGTGAGGTAATAAGTACTCTAGGCACCGGAGATCCATCTGTGGATGCTTGCTATGATTTTGCTGAAATAGGTAAAGTCCCTCTTGGGTTTTTTGAAACAACTTCTGGACTTACAAATACAACCGACGTTGGATTCGTACTCGGAAACAATTCATTTATGAGTTACTACCTCGGATCTAGTACTTACGAAATATTGTCTTATACTAATGATGTGATATATGTGAGAGTTATACAAGAAGATGATGGTGGAGCACAGTTTGCTTGGTACCAAAGATTCAGAGCAACAGATGCCGTAGTTGTAAATCCTGAACTAGATTACGAACTAGTATGGGAAGATGAGTTTCTATTTAATGGAGCACCTAGTAGTTCTAGATGGTCCTATGATCTCGGTACTGGAAATAATGGCTGGGGTAATAATGAAGAGCAATTCTATACAGATAGAACAGACAACGTATTTATAGAAAACGGAATCCTTAATATCATTGCAAAAAGAGAAAGTTTCTCAGGATCTCAATTTACTTCTGCCCGAATTAAGACTCAGGATAAATTTGAATTTACTTATGGAAAAGTAGAAATCAAAGCAAAACTTCCAAACGGCAAAGGTACGTGGCCAGCACTATGGATGTTAGGTGCTAACTTTCCAGAAGTGGGGTGGCCAACTTGTGGAGAGCTAGATATCATGGAGCATGTTGGAAATAATCAAAATGTAGTACAGGCATCTATTCACACTCCATCTAGTTTTGGTGGTACAATCAACACAGGATCGCTTACTGTTCCAGGTGTATCTAACGAGTTTCACGTCTACGAAATGGAATGGACAGAAGATTTGGTAAGTTTTTCTGTAGATGGCAGTAAGTATTATACTTATCAACCTAATGTACAAAATGGAGATACATGGCCATTTAATACTGACCAATTTTTGATTTTTAATGTAGCTATGGGCGGAAGCCTTGGCGGAGCTATAGAAGCTGGATTTACTGAGTCACGTATGCAAGTTGACTATATTAAGGTGTACCAAGAGGTGGAATAGAATTAAAAGGAGTCAATTAATCATCTACTAATAGATTGATTAATACATGAATTATAATAGGCAATAATCACTAAAATAATTAACCCAGATAAAAGTGGTTTTATCTGGGTTAATTTTAAATGGAGATAATTGAAATATTAATTTTAGCCGCTAATCTGAATCGACAGTGTTTTGACCGCACAATGAAAAAAGATTCTTTTCTCCTTGAAACTACGCTGAGCTATTGGAAGACTGTCAGCTGTAATTCGGACTTTGATCTGCCAAATGCATATCCAAATATCTAATGGATTAGGAGTAAATAAAAAATAGAGAAACTATCTAATCCAACTAATAATACCAATCGACAGTCACTTGATCGTGCGATTCCAGAAAAATATATACAAACTAAAGAAACCACTAGGACACTCAACAAACCATTCAAAAATTAGACAATCCAGCTACGAAATCATACTTTCACATACTTAATGTAACTAATACACTAACTAGAAATGACGCAAAAATAATGGGAAAAATAATGATCCTAGTCTCTGTTGCTATTGCTTGCATTGTGAGCTGCGGCACAGCCAATAAAATTGATATCATCGAAAATAAAGTTTTGGTGCCATCTCCTATCAAATACGATGGCGTGGAATCACTACTAAAGCGAATGACCCTCGATGAGAAAATTGGTCAAATGAACCAATACAGTGGATTTTGGAATGCAACGGGACCCACTCCAAAAGATGGTGATGCTGCCCAAAAGTATAAGAATCTAAAATCTGGTTTGGTAGGATCTATGCTGAACGTAAGAGGTGTAGAACAAGTAAGAAAAATACAAAAAATAGCAGTCGAAGAAACTAGACTAGGGATTCCATTGATTTTTGGTTTTGATGTCATCCATGGATATAGTACTATCTCTCCAATTCCATTAGCAGAAAGTGCTTCTTGGGATATGGATGCCATTAAACTATCATCAAAGATAGCAGCAATGGAAGCGGCAGCGTCCGGACTTAATTGGACATTCGCCCCTATGGTAGATATATCTAGAGACGCACGATGGGGACGAGTAATGGAAGGTGCAGGTGAAGATCCATATCTAGGGAGTAAAATCGCGGAAGCTAGAGTGAAAGGACTTCAAGGTGATAATTTATCTGATCCATTAACAATAGCAGCATGTGCTAAGCACTTTGCAGGTTATGGATTTGCAGAAGGTGGCCGTGAATACAACACTACTGTGATCAGTGGTGATATACTACACAATATAGTCTTACCACCATTCAAGGCTTGTGTAGATGCAGGAGTAGCGACATTTATGAATGGATTCAATCAAATGAATGGTATTCCAGTAACTGGCCATGCAAAGTTGCAAAGAAAGATACTCAAAGGGCATTGGGAATATGATGGAATGATCGTATCAGATTGGGGATCTATAGGTGAAATGAAAGTTCATGGCTATGCAGCAAATGAGAAAGACGCAGGATTGAAAGCTATACTTGCAGGTAGTGACATGGATATGGAATCATATGTCTATGAAAAGTATCTCAAAACACTAGTAGAAGAAGGCAAAGTAGACGTTGAACTGATCGATGATGCAGCGCGAAGAATTCTAAATCTCAAACATGAGTTAGGCTTGTTCGAAGATCCATACAAATACTGTGATGTAGAAAGAGAAGCTAGAGTCATTGGATCAAATGAAATTATATTGGCTACTAGAAATATGGCAAGGAAATCTGTAGTTCTTTTAAAAAATAAAAATAGAGGATTACCTATTAAAGCCAATAAAAGTGTAGCCGTAATAGGTCCTCTTGTATCAGATAAAAATAGTCCGCTTGGTAGTTGGCGAATAGCAGGAAAAGACAACTCAGCCATCTCAGTAGAAGAAGGATTATCTAAATACAAGGCTGTCGATTGGACATTTCTTCAAGGAGTTCAATTGACTACCGAACCTACCCATTTTGTATTGGAAACCAAGATTAATGAAAACAATAGAACAGGAATATTGGAAGCAGTAGCTAAAGCAAAAGAAGTAGATCAAGTGATAATGGTACTAGGCGAACATGGATACCAATCAGGGGAAGCTCGCAGCAGAACAAAACTTAATTTTCCAGGATTACAGCAAGAACTATTAGAAGCGGTGCATGCTGTCAATCCAAATATTATACTCATTGTAATGAGTGGTCGGCCATTGGATCTCAGCTGGGCCGATGAGCATATACCAACTATTGTTCAGGCATGGCAACTAGGCACAGAATCAGGAAACGCACTTGCGGAAATAATTATGGGAGAATATAATCCCAGCGGTAAATTGCCGATGTCTTTTCCTCGTTCTGTAGGTCAGATGCCTTTATATTACAATTGTAAAAGCACAGGTCGCCCTACACAAGAAGAAAATCCGGATGTTGTTTTCTGGTCACATTATATAGATGAAGAAAATAGTGCACTCTACCCTTTCGGACATGGCGAAAGCTTTACCACATTTACATATAACGACTTAAAAGTATCAAATACTAGCAGTGGATTCATAGTCACTATCCAACTGACAAATACAGGAAATATGGCTGGCGAAGAGATAACACAACTATACATTAGAGATATCTCAGCTAGTATTACGCGCCCTATAAAAGAGCTGAAGGGATTTGAAAAGAACATGCTTCAGCCAGATGAAAGTAAAATAATAACGTTCACCCTTACTGATAAAGAATTAGGTTTCTATGATAACGAAGGAAACTACCATGTCGAAGATGGGATGTTTGATATCATGGTAGGAGGAAGTAGTGAAAAAGTTCTAAAAGCTACCGCAGAAAGAATAACAGTGGATATGACTCCGTAAGTTTGAAATAGAATAAAACGAAAACAATAAATGAAAAATAATCCAATATACTTAGGAGAGAAAGAAGCTCATTTTAATAAGCCCGAAATTGAAGGAAAGTTAATAAACTTTAAAGGAGAAAAGTATTACAAAATATCGAACAGCGATGCTATGAGGCCTTTCTTTATGAGCATTGTCAGCGATTCGAATCATTGGATGTTCATATCGAGCAATGGTGGTTTGTCTGCAGGAAGAAAAGACTCAGGTTTTGCTCTATTCCCGTATTACACAGATGATAAAATAACAGAATCGGCTGCGATTACTGGAAGTAAAACAATATTAAAAGTCCATACTGATGGCAAAACTAAATTGTGGGAGCCCTTTTCTAATAGGTATGCTGGAATTTACAAGATAGCTAGAAATCTTTATAAAAACAGTTTTGGAAACAAAGTCATTTTTGAAGAAATCAACGAAGATCTAGGTCTAACATTCAGATATTCATGGTGCTCTAGTGATCGGTTTGGATTTGTAAAAAATTCAACATTAGTCAACACTTCAAATAAAGAAATCAAAGTAACAATCTTAGATGGAATTCAGAATATAATGCCCTATGGTGTTGACACTGCTTTACAAGGAACCGGTAGTAACCTAGTTGATGCGTACAAGAAAAATGAGTTAGAAAAAAAAGTGGGTATGGGTATTTATGTTCTAAGCGCAATTATTGTCGATAGAGCGGAACCAAGCGAAGCATTAAAAGCAACGACAGTTTGGTCATTAGGAATGAAGAACCCTAAATATTTAGTGTCTTCATTACAACTAGATGAATTTAGTCAGGGAAAGGACATCGTTCAAGAAGAAGCTATTCGAGCAGAGAAAGGAGCATATTTCATTATCTCTGACATAAGTTTAAATCGAAATTCAGAAGAGCAATGGATGTTTATCGCAGATGTTAATCAATCAGTAGTAGATGTAGCTGATATTTCGAATAAAATAAAAACAGAGAATGACTTGTTGACTGTAATTCAAGAAGACATTGAACTTGGTACAAAAAATTTAAGGGAATTGAACTGTGCATCCGATGGTATTCAATTGACCGCCGATAAGCTGAGAAATACCAGACATTTCGCAAATACACTTTTCAACATCATGCGAGGAGGTATTTTTGACAATAACTATCAAATTGAAAAAGGAGATTTTTCAAAATACATAGAAACTGCTAATAACATCGTCTATAAGGAGAAGAAAAAACTGCTCGATCAGTTGCCGAAAATATTTTCATTAGAGAGCCTAAGAGCATTGATAGAGAGTCTTAAGAATGAAGATAAAGATTTTAAGAGGCTTTGCTTTGAATATTTGCCATTAAAGTTTAGCCGAAGACATGGAGACCCAAGCAGACCCTGGAATCAGTTCGCTATCAATACAAGAAATGAGGATGGCTCTAAAATATTAGACTATCAAGGTAACTGGAGAGATATATTCCAGAATTGGGAGGCTCTAGCTCATTCCTATCCTGAATTCATGGAAAATATGATCCATAAATTCTTGAACGCCACCACTTTTGATGGCTATAACCCATACCGAGTTACCAAAGATGGTTTTGATTGGGAAACTATAGAAGAAGATGACCCTTGGTCCTACATTGGCTATTGGGGAGATCATCAAATCATCTATTTGCTAAAATTTTTAGAATTCATTGAAAAGCACTCACCTCAGAGCTTGGCCAAATATTTCGATCAAGACATCTTTGTATATGCAAATGTACCCTATAAAATAAAGAGTTATTCGGATATTCTAAAGAATCCAAAAGACACTATTATTTTAGATAAGGAGTCAGAAGAAAGTATTTTTCAAAAAAGAAAAGAACTCGGGGCAGATGGTGCTTTACTTAGGGATAAAAACTCAATCATTTATAAGGTCAACCTAATTGAAAAATTATTGGCTACAGTGCTGGCAAAGATGTCTAATTTTATTCCTGAAGGAGGAATTTGGATGAATACACAAAGACCAGAATGGAATGATGCCAATAATGCACTGGTCGGCAATGGAGTCTCAATGGTTACACTTTACTACCTCAGAAGATTTTTGAATTTCTTTGAAGATGTAGTAAAAAATTCTGACAATGAAACGTATACTATTTCCAAAGAATTAATACACTTCTTCAATAGCATCCACGACACCCTAAAGGAAAACACTAAAATCCTAGAAAAAAGAGTGTCAGACAAAGACAGAAAAACTATTCTAGATGGTTTAGGAAACGCAGGTAGCAAGTATCGAAATAAGATTTATGATAATGGATTCAGCAGTGTAAAGGAAAACATTTCCAAAACGGACTTAATAGATTTTTTGTCTGTCTCAAATCAGTATCTGGAACATTCAATCTCTGTAAATAAAAGAAAAGATAATTTATACCATGCCTATAACCTGATGACTATTAAAAATGATACTGAGGTGTCTATTTCGTACTTACCGGAAATGCTAGAAGGCCAAGTGTCAGTATTGAGTTCTGGATATTTAACATCAAAAGAATCATTGGATGTATTAGATGCCTTAAAATCAAGCGCTTTATTTAGAGAAGATCAATACAGCTATATTCTATATCCGAATAAAGACTTACCCCGATTTACTCTAAAGAACAATATCCCAACAAATAAGATAAAGGAATCGCAACTAGTCCAACAGCTACTAAAAAATAATAACCTTAATATAGTTGTAAAAGACATAAATGATATCTACCATTTCAATGGTTCTTTCAACAATTCGGATAGCTTGAAAGAAGCCCTAATTCAATTACCAAAAGAACGCTACGCAAATCTCATTGAAAAAGACAGAGGACTTTTATTAGACATCTTTGAAGATATTTTTGACCATAAATCCTTTACTGGAAGATCAGGGACATTTTTTGGTTATGAAGGATTGGGTTCTATCTATTGGCATATGGTATCAAAATTATTGCTGAGTGTACAGGAAACCTGTTTAAAATCTATCAACAATACTACAGATGAGGTATTAATTGGTAACCTTTTAGAACACTACTACGAAATAAATGAAGGTATCGGAGTTCATAAGTCGCCTTTATTGTATGGCGCATTCCCAACTGACCCATATTCACATACACCTGGAGGAAAAGGAGCACAACAACCTGGAATGACTGGACAGGTAAAAGAAGATATCTTATGTCGGTTTGGCGAATTAGGGGTTTTTGTGACTAATGGAAGCTTATCATTTAACCCACGCTTACTCCGAAGAGAAGAATTTTTGAAAAAAACTGCCACTTTCAAATATACAGAACTAAACAAGGCAGCAAAAGAAATCCAATTAGAAGTGGGTACTCTAGCATTCACATATTGCCAAGTACCTATAATGTATAAACTATCATATAAATCGGGTATAAAAGTAGAATTTAGCAATCAAGAAATTCTCGAATCATCATCATTAATACTTGATATCGATACAAGTAATAAGTTGTTTAAAAGGACAGGAGAAATAAATTTAATAACAGTTTACATTAAAAAGTAACACTGAGGAGGCAAGATTAGAAATAGGAGTGGAATAGAAGTAAACAAAATAGATATATAATGTTAAGAAATGTCACAGTTATTCTTTTAATAGGTACCCTATTGTCTTGTAATCCGACTTCCAAAATGAAAGAAATAACCGAAGATGCTAAAATTTCTAATCGTAAATTTTTAGTTAATGATGTTCCATATATTATTAAAGGAATCTGTTACCATCCAGTTCAGAAGGGAAAAGAAACAAGAAGTTTTGAAAACCTATCGGAAGATCTAGCATTAATGGTAGAAGCTGGAATAAACACAATTAGAGTTTATGCGCCAATTATTGAAAAATATGTGCTTGACGAAATTCACAAAGCTGGAATAAAAGTTATTATAGGTTTTGGCTACAATCAAGATGGAAATTATGACATTCTATCAGGAACATGCATTGATTACGTAAATAATTTTAAAGATCATCCAGCGATCCTAATGTGGGAATTAGGCAATGAATACAATTATCATCCAGAATGGTTTGGAGGTACTTTAAAAACCTGGTATACAGCAATGAACCAGACAGCAGCCGAAATTCATAAGGTAGACAAAAAACACTTTGTAACCACAGCACATGGTGAACTACCAGATTCGCTAATCTTAACTACATGTCAAAATATTGATATCTGGGGTATGAATGTATACCGTTGGGACAATCCTGAAGAAATATTCAGACAATGGAAAAATATTTCTAGCAAACCGATGTATCTATCTGAAGCAGGTAGTGATAGTTATATGACCATTTCAAAAGCGGGTTATACAAAAGGAGTAAATGAAAAATCTCAGGCAGATGCGAATTCAAATATTCTAGATGCAATTTTCAACAACCAAGATATTTGTTCTGGTGCAACCCTATTTTCGTTTACAGATGGTTGGTGGAAAGCAGAAGACCCTTCTGAGCAAAACCCTGGGGGGTGGGCTCCCAATAGTAGTGGTGTGCCCTATGATGGTTCGCCTAATGAAGAATACTGGGGTATAGTAGATATAGATAGAAATAAAAAACAAACATTTGATGTAGTCAAGCTAAAATATATTAGTATTACTCAATAGAACAGTTTAATAGTTCTCCCAATTATATAATAAACTTTACTAAACATCGAAAACAATATAGTCGGCCTAATTAAATCATGAAGTATTATATCAGAACAATAATTTGTTTAATCATTATTATATCAATCCACTCTTGTAAGAATAATACAACCACGGAAAGTAAAAATTATACATTGAAAGAAAAGTCAAATATGAGTGCGGAAGATATTTTAGGAAATTCAAATTACCTTGCAATGTCATATGGAGGGTATCGACATGCCGACCATGACATAGAACCGACTCAAGATGAACTCAAAGAGGATATAAAGTTACTATCTGCCATGGGCATCAAAATTTTGCGCACCTATAAAGTACATAAACCTCAGGCAAGCAATCTCCTTAAGGCAATCAGTGAACTTAAAAAAGAAATTCCAAATTTTGAAATGTATGTTATGTTAGGCGCTTGGATAGATTGTCTACACGCATGGACTGATCAAGAGCCTAACCATAATGTTGAAAGCGAACGTAATGCCATCGAAATTGCAACAACAGTCAAATTAGCTAATCAATATCCTGACATAGTAAAAGTAATTGCTGTTGGCAATGAAGCCATGGTAAAATGGGCTACTAGCTATTATGTGCAACCAGGTATTATTTTAAAATGGGTTGATTATCTTCAAAAGATGAAAAAAGCAGATATGCTCCCAAAAGACCTTTGGATTACTAGTTCAGATAATTTTGCCTCTTGGGGTGGTGGTCATGATGAATATCATGTAGAGGATTTAAATAAATTAATCGCTGCAGTTGATTATTTATCTGTCCATACCTATCCAATGCATGACACACACTACAACCCTGTTTTTTGGAGTATTAGAGAAGATGAACAAGTATTGACTGAAATTGAAAAAATTGATGCTGCAATGATTCGTGCCAAAGAATATGCAATATCTCAGTACAATAGTGTAAAAGAATATATGCAAAGTCTAGAAATTGATAAACCTATCCATATCGGTGAGACTGGTTGGGCAAGCAGTTCAAATAAATTTTACGGACCTGACGGCTCAAGAGCTACCGATGAATACAAAGAGGGAGTATATTATAAACACATGCGTGAATGGACCAATACCGAAAATATTTCATGTTTCTATTTTGAAGGATTTGACGAACAATGGAAAGACTCAGAAAATCCACAAGGTTCTGAAAATCATTTTGGTTTAATCAATTTAAAAAGCCAAGCCAAATTTGCCATTTGGGATTTAGTAGATCAGGGAATATTTGAAGGTCTAACTAGAGATGGAAAACCTATTTCAAAAACATATGATGGAGATAAAGAAATGCTGATGAAAAAAGTACAAACACCAATAATCAAATAATGAAGAATATAGAATCACGAAAATCAACCTATCAAATAATTTCGAAAGGTATTGTGCTTTCATTCATTTTATTGATGCTGATGTTAACGAGTTGTATGGAAAAAGAATTAGAGATTATAGTATATGAAACAGCAGCTAACGGAAACAAATTGAAACAAATCAATAGTTTTACTGAAGCATTTGATGCCATAGAAATAAAATTATTGCCCAATGAAAAATTCCAGACCATTACAGGATTTGGTGGATCTTTTACTGAGTCATCTGCATATTTACTAAATCAATTAAGCAAAGAAAATAGAAATAAGGTTTTAGAGGCATATTTTGGAGAAAACGGAGCAAATTATTCCCTAACTAGAACACATATGAATTCATGTGATTTTTCATTGGGTCAATATTCGTATGCCCCTGTTGAGGGAGATATAAATTTGGAACATTTTTCTATTGACGAAGATCGTGATGATATTATTCCTATGATAAAAGAGGCCATGGCCATATCAAAAGATGGTTTCAAAATTATATCCTCGCCATGGACGGCACCGCCATGGATGAAAGATAATAAGGATTGGATGGCAGGTAATCTGTTACCTGAATATAGCAAAACTTGGGCGCTGTTCTTTTCAAAATACTTCGCTGCCTACAAAGCGGAAGGGATAGATATTTGGGGATTTACAGTTGAAAATGAACCATTAGGAAATGGCAATAATTGGGAAAGTATGCATTATACGGCTGAAGAGATGACCAGTTTTGTTCAAAAGCATCTTGGCCCTAAACTGGAAGCGGATGGACATGATGTTAAGATATTAGGTTACGATCAAAATAGAGACCATTTAAAAGACTGGATTGATAACATGTATAAAGATGAAGCATCTGCAAAATATTTTGATGGTACTGCCATTCATTGGTATGCTAGTACCTTTGAAGTATTTCCTGAGGTTTTGCAATACGCACATAATAAGGCACCTGATAAATATTTGATACAAACCGAAGCTTGTGTAGATTCCGAAATCCCAAAATGGAAAGATGATGTCTGGTATTGGAAAAAAGAAGCAACAGATTGGGGATGGGACTGGGCACCTGAAAAAGAAAAGTATTTACATCCTAAGTATGCCCCTGCGAATCGCTATGCCCGAGATATTATTGGATGCCTCAATAATTGGGTCGATGGTTGGATAGATTGGAATATGGTATTGGACAAAAATGGAGGACCAAATTGGTTTAAAAACTGGTGTGTTGCGCCTGTAATAGTTGATAAAAATAAGGATGAGGTATATTACACACCAATCTACTATGTAATGGCGCATTTCAGTAAATTCATAAGACCAGGTGCTGTTCGCATAGGAAAAAATTCCTCTGATAATGATCTAATGGTTACTGCGGCCAAAAATACTGATAATAGTATTGCCGTAGTACTTTTCAATGAAAATGAACAAGCGAAAAATATCAACTTGTCTTTGGGTGAAAGTAATGTTACTATTCAAATAAACGGACAAGCCATCCAAACTGTAATCATTCCGAATACGATGAAATAATAAATATACAGAGTCTAAAAACCATAAACCATGTCAAATCAACAAACATCAGTGCATGAAAAAGTCCCAATGGGCCAGAAGATTGCTTTTGGCTTGGGTATGTTGGCCAATCAAATGTTTCCAGCCATTCTGGGAATATTTATGATCGTTTTGGTGGAGGACCTTGGGTTTTCTGGATGGATGTGGTCTTTGGTGTTTCTTTTTCCAAGAATTTTTGATGCTTTTCTAGATCCTATTATGGGATTTATATCAGACAACACAAAATCTAGATGGGGAAGGCGTCGTCAATACGTGATTATTGGAGGCTTAATTATGGGGCTTGCCTATATTTTTATGTGGCAACTTTATAAGATTGATGGTGTAGAATATAATTTTTGGTATTTCTTTTTATGGTCTTTGGTGTTCTATGTAGGTCTTACCATTTTTGGAGTTCCTTATGTAGCGATGGGTTATGAAATGAGCGATGATTTTCACGAAAGAACAAATATTATGGCTATCTCCCAATGGATTGGTCAATGGGCATGGGTAATTGCTCCTTTGTTTTGGATCATTATGTATGACGAAAACTGGTTTCCATCAGCAGATGTAGCCGTTCGTGAATTAGCCATTTGGGTTGCCATACCATGTACCCTATGTGCTATTGTGCCTGCTATATTTATAAAGAGTAAATCTACTTTAGAGGAAGATTATGAGCCTTTAAATAGTGCCAACATTGGAAACAGTCTAAAAAAGATTTTTTTAGAAAGTTTTTATGAGGCTTTTAAAATAAAAGAGTTTAGAAAATTATGCGGAGCAACATTTTTAATATTTAATGCTTTTAACACCGTTGCAGCACTTACCTTTTTTGTGATTGTTTACAAACTATTTAACGGAGACGCCGGTGCAAGTGGTATTTGGGTATCTATGTTTGGATGTTTGGGCGCTTTAGGCACCACATTTATTGTGATACCTACGGTGGCTTGGATGTCAAAAACATTGGGTAAGAAAAAAGCTTTTATGATATCTCAGTCTATATCTTTGATAGGATACATATTGTTATACTTTTTATTTATTCCAGGAAAACCATGGATGTATATTATAGCCTTGCCGTTCTTCTCTTTTGGAATTGGAAGTTTATTTACCATTATGATGTCTATGACAGCAGATGTGATTGATATTGATGAAATTAATACAGGAAAACGAAGAGAAGGTATTTTTGGAGCTATCTACTGGTGGATGGTAAAGGTAGGTTTTGGTATTGCAGGTGCCCTTAGTGGAGTGATTATATCCGTAGTAGGTTTTAACCCTGATCTATCTACCATAGATCAGCAATCTGCAGTAGAAGGCTTGCATGCGTTTTTCTGCTTTTTTCCAATGGGAGGGACCATCTTGGCAATGTTTGTAATGCGCAATTACAGCATTACTGAGGAAAAATCTAAAGAAATTTCGGCTATTTTAGCCAAAAGGAGAAGTGAAACAAAAAAAGAAACAACTATTTTAAAGAGTAATTAATGTCATTCAGAAAAGAAAAAACAATCTTTAATAGGTGTAAATTATTCAGAGTATAAATCTGAGAAACTTCAAAATATTTCCAGTACGTTTCTTGAAAATGGTATGCATGGTTTGTGTTTTAGTCCTTATGGGGAAGGGCAAAGGCCTGGCGATTTGATAACGGAGGCTCAAATTCGAAGACGACTTGAAATTATAGCCCCTTACATCAAGTGGATACTTAGTTTTTCATGTACTGAGGAAAATGATTTGATTCCTAAATTAGCCAAAGAGTATGGATTAAAAACACTTTTTAGTGCTTGGTTGGGAGATGATAAAGCTCAAAATGAAAAAGAAATTACGTCACTCATAAAACTGGGGGAGTCTGGATTGATTGATATTACGGTTGTCGGAAACGAAACTCTTGTGCGCGAGGAATAAACAGAACAACAATTGATAGCGTACATTAACCGTATCAAACGTGCATTACCAGAAATTCCTCTGGGTTACGTTGATGCCTACTACCAATTTATTGAACGTCCAAAGCTTATTGAAGCATGCGACATTTCGCCAGTAAACTGTTACCCATACTGGGAAGGATGTAGTATTGAAGATTCTTTGTACCGTGCACAACAAATGTTTGGTGAGGCTACTGACGCTGCAAAAGGAAAAAAAGTTATTGTTACTGAATCTGGTTGGCCGAGTGAAGGCGGTAGCTTAAAAGGAGCATTTTCATCTAAAGAAAATGCAATGCGCTATTTTATAAATATCCAAAAATGGTCTGAAAATGCAGCTATAGATTTGTTTTATTTCTCCTCTTTTGATGAATCCTGGAAAGTGGGTACTGAAGGTGATGTAGGCGCTTACTGGGGTCTGTGGGATAAAAACGAAAAGTTGAAATTTTAATAACTACGTATTTTTTCTAATAAATACAACATTAGACAGATAATCAATCTGTAATATTTATGAAATGCTTGATTCTAAATGTATTAATACTTTCTATGGAATACTGTTTCTGACAACCTCAATTCAGTGAATAAATCTTCGAAAATAAGCGATAAATGATTCTATATTGATGGATAAGTAAGTTTTCATAATTCGAGAACCGTAGCCCACAAATTTTAATCAATGTCACAATTCTTCTATCTACTAATAGTACTTCTGAAATCAGCACATATATTATTAATCCTTGGGTTGAGTTTCTACTGACTAAGAATTAAATACTTGGACTTGATCTGTTATTGACCAATAACAAAATCATTTACAATTTGAAGAATCTTATGGTTCTTCCATTGAAGTATTGATTATAGTCATATTTAATTCAAAAATAAAATGCAGGTATATGCGACTCCGAATTTCAGAAAATATCATTATATAATTAATTCACCTAACAACTCATTAGAGGAAGGCAAAAATTTAAAAAATAACTAGGTCAAGAATATAAGATTTCTGATTGGACAAAACTATCAATGAGCTCGGAGGTTCTATTATTTTAGTGGCACTTATTTCAGCACAAAATCAACTTCAGTCGAGTAGGGCTGTTGATACTTATCCCAGTAGTTTCAATCACAGAGCTTCTTCAATATATTTTGGAGTAGAGTTTTTGTTCTGGAATGTTAGGCCTTCAAAGCTTGGGAAAATCCAAGCTGTAATTTCATCGAAAATGTCGATACAGGATACCTTGTAAACCCAACACATGGTCATTTTCAAAATATATAATCCATTAAATACTCTCGGCAGAAAGTTTATCTTTGCGCCCTTTTAACATAATCTTCGGTAGTCTACATTACAAATTAGCGAAGAGCCAAAGTAAACGATCTAACATCAACCATAATGACAAGAAGAATATTCAACAGCTTCACTGAAAACCCGAAGAACGATATACTATCTGGACTTACCGTTGCGTTGGCACTAGTTCCAGAAGCAGTAGCATTTGCTTTTGTAGCTGGTATCGATCCTTTAGTGGGCTTGTATGGTGCTTTTATGATGGGAATTGTCACTGCCTTATTTGGTGGAAGACCAGGTATGATATCTGGGGCAACTGGAGCTATGGCAGTAGTGATGGTACATATGATTGCAAAAGGTAACGAAGTGGGGGACGCACTCACTGTTCCTATCAGCAATCTTGGACTTCAGTGGCTATTCATTACTTTACTTATGGTAGGTGGTATACAGATATTAGCTGGAGTGTTTCGATTAGGTAAGTTTGTTAGACTTATCCCCCACCCCGTAATGATGGGATTTGTCAATGGATTAGCCATCGTAATATTCTTAGCCCAACTTGGGTTATTCAAAGAAAACATAAATGGAACTATGGAGTGGATGACAGGATCTTCATTAAATATAATGCTCGGTTTAGTCACTCTTACAATGGTTATCATGTGGGGACTACCAAAACTTACTGAGAAAATACCTTCAGCTTTGGTTGCAATAATGATCGTAGCCGCAATTACGATATTTGGTGGTTTAGAAGTAAGCACTGTAGGTTCATTTATTAGAGATGGTGGAGGACAAGGTCTACAAGGTGGGTTGCCTACATTCCAGTTTCAGGTATTTTCTATGTTATCAACTATAGGCGAACATTGGCCATTGATAATCTCTACTGCCTTTATATTGGCAGCTGTAGGTCTTATAGAGTCTCTAATGACACTTAACCTAGTAGATGACCTTACAGAGACGAGAGGAAGCGGAAATAGAGAATGTGTAGCTCAAGGTAGTGCTAACATCCTCAATGGACTATTTGGAGGAATGGGTGGCTGCGCGATGATCGGCCAATCTATCATCAATGTCGAGAGTGGTGGACGTGGAAGGCTATCTGGAGTAATAGCTGCTGTAGCACTACTAGTATTCGTCTTATTTGCAGCTCCCTTAATCGAGCAAATTCCAATTGCTGCACTTGTTGGAGTAATGTTTATGGTAGTCGTAGGTACATTCGCTTGGTCAAGTTTTCGGATCATGAACAAGATTCCATTGGCCGATGCCTTTGTCTTGATCGCAGTGTCTGCCATCACTGTATATGTAGATCTTGCTGTAGCCGTAATCGCAGGTGTAATAATCTCAGCACTTGTATTCGCATGGAAGAATGCAACTATGATTCGTGCGCGCAAGCGTATGAAAAATGAAAATACCAAAGTATATGAGATTTGGGGGCCACTATTTTTTGGGTCAATCCAAAATTTCAATGAAAAATTTGATCCTCGTAACGATCCAGATAATGTCGAGATAGATTTTATAGAATCTAAAGTGAGTGACCACTCAGGTATAGAGGCGATGAAAGGAATTGCAAATAAATACTTAGAGTTAGGTAAGAATGTCAAATTCACTCACCTGAGTCCTGAATGTAAGACTTTACTAATGAAGGCTAACCCGAAATTTGCCGATGTCATAGAAGATTCGATCGATGATCCAAGATATCATGTAGTGACTGATCTGCTTGATAGTGAAATCTAAGTACAAACTAAAATTAGAGTTAATAAAGAGAGACTTGTGTAAGCAGGACTCTCTTCATTAACTTTCTATTGTTATTTGATGTATTCTAATTTGATATCATTTTTTTGATCATTCCCATAACGGCTATTACAATTCCTCCAGCAACGCGAGATATAATACTCCCAATATCCATGCTCAACACATGGTCAAATTATTATTGAAATAAATCTAATTAACACAACATTTACTCTCTCTTCCATACTTTCACAACAATTCAAATAAAAGTCGTTACTAATATTGATTAATCTCTATTTGTATATTTACAATTAGTAAACGTATGGTATGACAATCTCTCAAATTAGAATTATTTTCACTCCTTTCCTATTGCTAATTACTAGCCTAAGCCTTTTATATAGTCAAGAGATTATAAAAATTCCTAAAAAAGGAAGCAAAGGTGACTTTTATATATATTATGGCTGGAATACAAGCATCTATGGTAATTCAGATATCAGTTTCAGTGGTGAAGACTATGATTTTACTTTATATGACGTAGTGGCAAAAGATCGCCCTTCTAAGTATAGGGCAAATTTGTATTTCAATCCAAAGACATTTTCGGTGCCACAATACAATTTCCGAATTGGATATTTCGTAACCGACCGTATCATTATCTCTTTTGGCGTAGATCATATGAAGTATGTTGTTACCAACGGCCAATATGTAAACATAACGGGTACTACGAAAAATTTAAACTCTATAGAGACTTTCACATTTAGTAACGAACCCATAATAATCACAGAAGACTTCTTACAATACGAGCATACTGATGGTTTAAATTATATCCATTCTGATGCAAGACTATCACATGATCTCTTCGCAATCGGACATCTTTCTTTTGTAAGTGATATTGGCGGCGGCATAGGATTCTTACTACCTAAGACAAACGCTCAGATTTTAGGGCGTGCACGTCATGATGATTTCAATATAGCTGGTATAGGACTCAATGCACTTGTGGCAATTGATATCAAATTTTTCGATCTAATTTTTCTCAAGACTGAAGTAAAAGGAGGGCACATCAACATGCCAAATATACGAACGACGGCAGAATCTATAGATAAAGCAAGTCAAAGCTTTTGGTTCTCAGAATTGACTTTTGTATTTGGTGCAAAGTTCTAAACATGAATATAAACTACTTCAAATATTCAAAAACCATTCATATTTGTTACCTGCCGTTCAGAGCAAAACACCAAGCAATGTATCTGCTACTCTTGTAATCCAATACGTATTGGTATAACTTGACTCGCTCAGAAACTTGAAGCTAATAAGCCAAAATTCAAACAATAAAAATATTGATATTTGTAAAATCCCTATTATTTCCCGCATGTTATCCAAACTAATAAGATAAGTATAATCCAAAAATATATAACAAGATTTGACAAATAACTAGATATTAGATTCAATGAAAACCAACATAGATTACAAAGCGATAAATAAAGAAACTTGGAATCAACGTACTGAAGTGCATTATGACTCAGAATTTTATGATAATAAATCATTTATAGCTGGTAAGAATTCACTTAATAATATCGAATTAGAACTATTAGGTGATGTTACTGGAAAATCCATTCTACATCTTCAATGTCATTTTGGACAGGACACGATACAGTGGACAAGACAAGGATGCATTAAAGCGACTGGAGTGGACCTATCTGACAAAGCAGTGGCACGTGCTAAAGAACTATCTACACTATGTAATTCTAATGCGGAATTCGTATGCTCAGACATATACGATCTCCCTTCTAATCACGAAGGCCAATACGATATAGTCTTCACTAGCTATGGAACGATTGGTTGGCTGCCTGACATCAACAAATGGGCTTCAGTAGTCAATCACTTTCTAAAGGCTAGCGGCAAATTCTTGATTGTAGATTTCCATCCAGCATTATGGATGTTTGATGACAAATTCACCAAAGTTACACATCGCTATTTCAATAGTGAACCCATCATAGAAGAGGAAGGAACATACACCGATGGTGACGAAGTTATAAATAGTCAATGTATATCTTGGAACCACGGACTAGGAGAAATCATCAATAGTCTGATCGATCAAGATCTCAAAATTAGATCTGTAACTGAATACGATTATTCACCTTACGACTGCTTCGGAAAAACTACAGTAAAGGTTGCTGATCGAAAATATCGATTCAAAACGATGGACGATAAACTACCAATGGTGTATGGGATACTGGCAGAAAAAGAATAATAGTATTTCGAATAACACAATAATGACGAATTTCTAGAAATTTAACTTTTTACTATCCAGCGCGATCAAACTCAAAAATAAAAATTGCACTCCCAATTTGTGAATGAGTCTAAAATATATTTTACGCTTCTTACTTTTAAAGATTTAGGAATAAAATACATTTGAGCCACGTCTCAATTATACAAATTACATCCACCCTACCATCAAACAATTCCAATACTACAAATCTCTAGATGACAAGACGATTTCCCAATTGTCAGAACAACAACATTTCCTAGAAGAACAACAATGAAAGTAATTCCATTGTGATGATCATCAAATATATTGCTGACAATACTCAGAGTCGATAATCGGACTTCAGTACTACTGATGGAGAAAAAGAATGGCACAATCAAAAATCAGAATTTATAGGTGATATCAAAACCATTACAGAGCTCATAGCCTACTGAGAAAAAAGATGGGACTACCTATTCAACGCGTTGAAATCAATAACAAATGATTATCTATAAGAGATAATATACATAGGTAATCAAGGCTATATGATCATAGAAGCTATCAACAGGCAACTAGTAAATTACCCTTATCATATTGGCCAAATTGTATTTATAGATAAGCTGCATACTGATAGGGCTTGGCTATCAGTATCTATAACTCGAGGTTAATCTCAAAAGTACAATGTTGACAAGTTTTAAGAGAAAAAGATCGAATTCATTACACAAATGAGTTTCTCAAATAGAACTTTACCTCTATTTTCAATTTTCTACTATAATCAAGTAGCTATTAGCTAAACAATACCATGCTTTACTTTATTTATAGTACATGAAAAATTATGTAATTATAGGAGGATCTAGCGGCATAGGTGCGGCTCTTACAAAGATATTAGCTTCCCAAGGCAATAAGGTGTATACTACGTTCAACAAGACAGAAAATTTCACTGTTACAGCAGGCGTGGTATATCGTCAGCTTAATGTTTTGGAAGATGAACTAAATCTAAATTTTGTACCTGACACAATAGATGGATTAGTCTACTGTCCAGGTTCTATCAATCTGAAACCTTTCAAGAGAATAAAACCTTCCGCGTTTGTCGATGATTTTAATTTACAAGTAGTCGGTGCTATAAAAGTAATACAGGGATTAAGTGATCGGATGAAGTCAAGTAAAGATCCCTCAATCGTTTTGTTTTCAACGGTCGCTGTATCAACGGGATATAACTTTCATACTCAAGTAGCCACTTCGAAAGGTGCAATCGAAGGACTATCCAAATCTCTCGCTGCAGAATTTGCACCTAAGATCAGAGTCAACTGTGTAGCTCCATCGCTCACAGACACTCCCCTTGCCTCAAAGCTACTTAGTACAGAGGAAAAGAAACAAGCTAATGCTGATCGTCATCCATTGAAAAAAATAGGCACAGCAAATAATGTAGCTGAGATGGCTGCGTTTCTATTATCAGACAAAGCCAGTTGGATATCTGGACAGGTACTACATGTAGATGGTGGCATGTCTAGTTTACGAGTGTAACACCATAATAATTAGAGCTTTTTTACAGTAGAATTGGTGTGTGAGAATTGGCTACCACATTCTGTTCTAGAGAAAAAAATTAAATTTATGAGTGTCTCGATGCGAAGTAGATATTACTTCACCAAAATATCTTTAATCACAATTTCAGTAATTGTAGTTTGTGAATTTAGTGCAGAAGTCCCTAATCTATATACTACACCATCAGCAGTAACATAGGTCCTTCCTTCAGAATCTGATCCATCTACTTCTAGATTGTTATTAGCTTCTTTCAACTTACTATAAGTATCTCCTATTCTGATTCCATGTTCTGTCAATACTTTATTCGACGTAATAGTAATATCTCCGACGAGAGAATTATTACCTAATCTAGGAATGACATATCCTAAAGAACCACCTTTGTCATCTAACAATTTATGCACTGATAATCGCCCCTCGCCTAAGTCAATATACCCACGGACTAGATGTTTCTTTTGATCTACTATCACCATACCCGCTTTCACAGTATTTACCATACCACCTTTTACTCTATAAGTCTTCGAAGGAAGTCCTCCCTTCATACTACCCTTCTTTCCAAACATCGTCGACGAGTTTTTTTTATCATCAACCTTAGTACCTGTCTTATTAGCGGTTATAGATTCATTATTATCTGGAGTTTCGTCCACTTCCATTATTGGTGACTCTATTCTAGTACTAGATTTAGCCGACGTCTCCTTATCAGATTTACAAGCATAAACTGCTATCATCAACAGTATCCACAAGAGTAATCCAATTCTATTTTTCATATTCTAAATTTAATATTGTAAATATAATCAACTAAAAAAAACTTCGAAGCGCAAGAAACCTGAGCAGTCGCTTTCGCAGCAACTGTGCTAAAAGAAGATCATTTTCCAAAAAATAAACTTAACTCTAGTTATTAAAGAAAATTATCGTGACTGTTCTTGATCAATAACCTCTTCCCAACAAATAAGAATCAATGACTGATCAATAACGTTATTTTCCTTGACACTTATCAAATTTTATCGTGAATGTTCTTGATCCTAAACCTCACCCATTAATTAGGAAACAATGAAGGACCAACAACATTTTTCTTAATATCCAATCTTAATATCTGCGCCCACACTCACCCATCTTCCAGGCAACTCTACTAGATTAGTTTCTCTGTATATTTCATCAAATAGATTATTGACATTCAATGAAAATCTGACTTCCTTAGTGTCGTAATATAGTTTACTATCTACCACAGTATAATCCTCAAGGTTTACTCTATCGACATATCTTAGTTGTATGTTGTGGTGTATATTTCCAATATGATATGCAAACCTTGCGGCCAACTGATGCTTGACATGCTCTAAAGTATATCGACTTAATAACGCATCTACATCACTCTGATCAGTGTCTAGTAAAGTATAATTGACCCCTATATTAGATAAGCCAAATCTTCCTGCCGCATGAAATCTCCATTGCGCAGAAAACTCAATACCGTTGGTAGTAAGGTCTCCAATATTAATTGGTTGCCACTTTGATGTAGAGTCTGACTTTGACCAATCTATTAGATCATTCCCTTGTCTTGAAAATAATGCAATCTGTACAGTAAAATTACTTTTATCATATTTTGCTCCCACTTCTATAGAGAGTGCTTCTTCTGCCTGTAAATCTTCATTACCTATTTCGACACTACTTTCATAATAAAGATCTGTATATGTAGGTACCCGAAAAGTATATCCAGCATTACCAAATACTTTCAATTCTTTATTGATTCTATATCCTATATCCAATCCTGGGAAAATCTTAGCATCCAGATCTGAGAAATAAGAATATGATACTCCTGGAGTAATATCTAGTTTTTCATTAATTAGGAGAATTCTCTGCTCTGCATTGATTGATGCAGTATTTCTTTCTCTCACTCCTAGATTATTACTTTCAAGATTCATCATATTGTACTCCGCTCCTATTTGGAATATCCCTAGAGGATTACTCGATCTTGCTTGTAACTCTCCATTGAGCACTTCACTTATATGTACATTATTGAAGAACGAAGGATTCTCTCGTAGAAAAACATAGTCATCCTTATTACGACGATAACTTACCTTAGGATTGATATACCATCCACCTATCAATTTACTATAATCTAATGATACAAAACTCGTATGTGTCTCTTCGTATTGATCCATAAAATCAGGACTTGCATAGAAGCCATTGGCTCCAAACTTTCGTGAACTGTGAGACGCCAAAAGATTCAATTGATTACCATTAGACCCTAGCGAACCTTGATATGTATAGTGTTCGATTTCGTAATCTGTATTGTACTTATATCCATCTGATGCATTGCGACTGTATGATGCCGATTGTCCATACTTTCCGAAAGTATTAGATATGCCTATTCTCATATCTAACAATTGGTAATCACCTGTGTGCACTCCTACCGAAATACTATTTTCATTTGGCTTTTTGGTAACTATATTAATTGCTCCAGAAAATCCATTAGCACCATAAATGCGAGCTGCAGGTCCTTTGAGAACTTCTATACGCTCGATATCTTCTATAGCCACAGGAATGTTCATATTGTGGTGGCCTGTCTGCGGATCGGATAGCTTGATACCATTGATCAAGATTAATGTTTGATCAAAATTTCCCCCTCTGATGCCCACATCTGATTGGACACCATGAGGACCTCTCTGCCTTACATCCACTCCTGCCACATCGTTGAGCAATTCGGCTACATTATCGGCTGAAGATGCTGCCATCACCTCTGCAGTCACTATATCGATACTTCTGCTTGATTGCTTAAAGGGAATACCTAATCTCTGTTCATGGATTACGATTTCAGAGAAACCACCATACAGTGTATCTTTCTGAGCAAATACACTAAAAACTAGCATCCCAACAACAATCGTTAATATCGTTTTCATCTATTCTATTTTTTTCTGGTCCCCAACGTTAACAGAGCTGACTTTACCAATCAATATCCAATTTATCTCCAACTCAATGATAATCAATGTTTGCAATATTGCAATAGAGCGAATTAACACTAATAGCGACACAAATATATTAATACAAAACTAATAGCCTACTGGTATTAATAAATATCAAACCACAAGTTTCTAATACATAAAATAATCGTAAATGAAGATTCCACTTGATAAAAATATAAACGTTTAATACTGCCTAACAATTGAATTATTTGCTTGAGAATATAGCGTAATACAAATTACTATCGCATAAACACGAAAACAAAAAAACTACACATAATCTGTGAATTTTAGATCTATCATTAGGAGAAGTATCTATTTACTATTTCCTTTAAAACTCTGATAAGTCTTACTGAAAATAATGGCTACCAATAAGGAAGGCAATAGATTTTCCAAAGTTATCTCACCCAATTGTAACATATTGATGGAGATACCAATGATCAAAATTCCACCTACCGCACTTACTAGATCAAGCGTTTTCTGATCAAATATCGGTTTGAGTTTTACAGCTAGCACCGTAATACCGCCCTGAAAAATAAGCATTGGAATAATAGAGAACAAAACTCCAATACCAAACGAAGCGGTAAGAGCTATCGCAGTAAAGCCATCTAAAGTAGACTTTACATAAATCAAACTTCTGTTCTTACTTAGCCCTTCTTCTAACGCTCCGACTATGGTCATACTGCCAATACAGAAAAGTAAAAATGCAGTGATCAAACCTTCTGTAAAATTACTATCTGAAGCTCCTACAAATAACTTTAACTGATCAGACAAACTAGACATCCATTCTGCTAAACCTATTACTTCTCCAAGGATACCACCGAGAATCAACGCGAAAATAAATATTAACATATATCCATCTGGAAGCCTTAGAGCCATCTTGAGACCAATAAGGATCGTACCTAAGCCTACTGCTTGAAAAACTATGCCCTGTATATCTTCGTTAAAGACTGACTGTAATAATAATCCTAATATACTTCCGACTGCAACGGCAAGCATATTAACGAAAGTGGCTATTGGCCATTGGAGTGTCGATGATCTACTCATATTTGGCCTTCATTTCGTTGCCATTCCGATTCTACGAAAGATTTGAATTGCTGCATCCACTTTTCAGGACCTTTTTTAAATTTTTCAGAAAATAATTTAGCCATAATCTTAATTATCCAACCTTTCAGCGCTATATATTTGACTTGTCTGGAATAGATAGTCTTATCACCATCCAAATCCTTAAATGTACTGAGCATAATATTCACTTCTTCGTAAATAGGAAGCTACAAAATCTTTATGGGCATTGATATTTAAATGATTGCTTAATTCCATAATTGTAATATTAAGGAATTTTGTTGAAAATGTTTCAGTAGAAAATTGGACAGTATACAGTTTGTATGCTGAAGAATATTGGCTGCTGACTATTGATAGATTACTTTAGTTTAAAATCAATAATGACACTGCCGCATTGCTTGGCTGCATTACTAGCTGAAAAACGATATTTCAATACTCCCTTTTCTGCTACTTCAATAAGTTCTTTATCATTAGATGTCGACCCCTTTTGAGTGTATTTGGCGCTAATCACCTTACCCGCAGTATTGATACATATGTCCACTACTACTATTCCTGTCGTCTGAGAGTTGTCAATAATTACTGGCTTGGACTCCACTACACGATCGCTCAATCCTTCTCCAATGGATCCTGAACCTGTAGCAAGATTCTCTAGAGCTTTGCTATTAGGATCGCCATCTGGATCACCTTGATTGCCACTATTATCATTATTGCCATTTCCTCCCGATAGCAGACTGCCATATTTACTTTTTTTCGCTTCGTATTCAGCTTTCTTTTTGGCTTCCTCGTCCACTGATTTTCTTTTTGCTTCTTCGGCTGCTTTGCGAACAGCTTCCTTTTTAGCTTTCTCTTTAGCGGCTCTCTTGGCTTCCGCTGCCTTTTTCTTTTGAGCCGACTTGTTTGCTTTTTCCTTCTCTTTCTTAGCTAATATATCAGATTGCTCTTGTAGAGTCTGCGATTCTGTTGATGTTTTAGGACTGCTTTCTTTCACGCTTTCTTCTTTCTCCGGGACAACTTCTTTAACAGTTTCCTTATCCTCTTCGATAGGTGCTGCAGCGGCAGCTAAAACATTCTCTAGCGACTCGGATGGTGTAGCTTCAGATAGTGCCTCTTCTACACTATTGCCACTTTCTATAAAACCTAACTGTACTATGATGCCACTAATTTGATCAGTAGGTTTTTTATGATCATTAAAAAATGTCATAAAGCACAAGAAAATCAATAGCAAGTGTAAGACTATGCTCATCAGCAATCCTTTCTTTCTATTTTGCTCTTCATTAGCTAATATGACAACGTTTTTTTCCATTTAAATATTTACTTTCTATTTTTTTTACATTACGATAGGACTCTTTATCACATTGCTTACTGCGCATAGCTCATCGTGAAATACTCATATGGGTTGGAATTTCTGAAGTCGAATCATTCTATAATGAAGCAGAGTTATAATCTGCTTATTCATATCACTTCATTATGTCTCTTTGTAAATCATGTGCTTAATAGCAAATGACTTACTCGATTATTTTTTGGGATCTTCTAATACTGTCTTGATACCATATTGATAAGCTAGGTCTAGAACGGCTACTACTTTATCATTACTTGATTTAGCATTAGGACTGATTTTTACAGTCGCGTCTTTGCCTCTTGCCTGCTTAAGACTTCTCATTTTAGTCTTTAATTTGGCATAATTTATTCTTGCTCCATTTAAATAAAATGTTCCATTTTTAGCAATTGAAATAGAGCTAATACTAGAGGGCGTACTTGTACTTGGTTTGCTATTTTTTCCCGGTAATTTTAAATTGAGTGCATTGGGTGTCACTAGAGAGGATGTCAGCATGAAGAATATCAATAGTAAAAAGATAATATCCGTCAATGAGGACATACTGAACTCTGCGCTTACTTTTGATTTTTTCTTAAATCCCATAGTCTCTATCCTCTTGGCTCTGTAGCGATGATCGCTTTTATTTTTAGTCCACTGGCGATTTGTATCACCTTGTGTACTTTCTCCCAGTTTGTCCCAGATTCTGATATTATACTCAACGTAGCATTATCTTTATTCTCTGACGCTCTTACTGCTTCCGCAATGTCTCTTTCAAGATTACGCATACTGCTTCTTCTACCTTTTACAGTCACCTCTCCATCCTTGAAAAGCATCACAGATAAATCTGTTGGTGCTACAGTTACACTATCAGATTCAGGTAGAGGCATATTGATTTGCACCATAGATGATGTCAACATAAAGAATATCAATAACAGAAATATAATGTCCGTAAGAGACGACATACTAAATTCTGCACTGACTTTGTTTCTCTTTTTCATATCCTAATCTTAGTAGATACTATAACCGTAAATAAGCCTTATAATTGTTGAATAATCTTTAGTACTATGCTGAAGGCTCTTGTAGTAAATCCATAAAATCCGTAGTTACACGCTCCATCTTGAATATTACCTTCTCTACATTAGCAACTAATAAATTATACCCTACGAATGCTATAATACCTATCATCAGACCAAATGCTGTTGTCAATAAGGCTTGGTATATACCTTCTGCTAATTGTGCAGGTCCTACGTTTTCTTCTGTAGCCATTGTCTGGAAAGCCAAGATCATACCTGTCACTGTACCGAAGAAACCGATCATCGGTGCTGCACCAGCGATACTTGCAAGAGTAGATAGATTCTTCTCTAGTTTGAATACTTCCAAATTTCCTATGTTCTCAATAGCTGCATCGATATCTCTCAATGGTTTACCGATACGCTGCAAACCTTTCTCAACCATACGAGCCATTGGACTATCTGTGCTCGCACAAGCGGCCTTAGCTCCTTCTATGTTACCTGCTGCTACAGCAGATCTGATGTTATTCATAAAGTTCTCATCTATCCTTCCTGCTCTTTTGATGGTCATATACCTTTCAAAGAATATATACACAGAAATAACAGATAGTATCAGCAATACACCGAATATAGACATACTCAATATACCACCGTCAATAATGATATCAATAATATTCTGAGCTGCACTTACTTCTTCAGTATCTGGTGCTTGGAATAAGAAAAATCCTAAATGAAACATTAGCGTTTTTTATTTGTAAGCCTATAAAAGAATTTTGGTATTCAAACTGGATATATTATATTCAAATCAGTCATCCAATAAAGTAATACACAGCATCATGAACGATGCTCAAGTATAATTAATTATTGCAGAGTTACAAAACTAACAAATAAATTTATATATTAGATAAATTTACCATTTGATTACAATGCATTCTAAGTCACTAAAATCATGACATTTATGATGATATTAGATGCTTAATAAGAATTGATTATGACTTAAATAGACAAAAACAATACTAAATAAATGTGTTGGAATCGCGATTGAATATAGCCAAACTACCTTACTACGGTAATATCTCCTGACTTGACTAATAACTCGTCAGTTGCAGTCCTAATCTCAAGCACATAGATATAAACGCCAAGATTGACATCTTGGCCATTGAAAGTACCATCCCACCCTCTTGAAGATTCACCTACTGGCATATCCTCTGCTTCATATACCAGACTTCCCCATCTATCATAGATAAGCAGGCTTTCGATCATGATATCATTATCTTCGCCATGTATCCAAAATAAATCATTAGATCCATCCCCGTTAGGAGAAAATATATTGGGTACATATACATCTGCTAAAGTATCTACACGTATTTCGATTTTCTGACTTACATTACATTCATCATTAGTAATCAATTCCACAGTATAAATTGAATTTCGTTGTTCATTAAATTCTATGGATTCACCTTGGCCAATTAGCTCACCTTGTCCATTGTACCAGTTGATTTCAGCTATATCGCCGTCATCCACTGAGTATTCTATCATAAGTGATCCCGTTTCGTAATATTTTATCTCAACTGCTAATGGCGCATCTAGAATGATTTCCAAGGGCTTCGTCAATATAATCTCTTCCGAATAGTTACATCCATTATCATCTGTGACAGACAGATCGTAAGTACCAGATGAGAGGTCGTTTAGTTCCTCAAATAATATTACAGGATTATTATCTATAGTCAAAGTATATGGTGCAGCTCCGCCAGTAATCGACTCTATCATGATAAACCCATTATCAGTATAGAAGCATACAGGATCTACTACTTCTCCAACAAATGCAGTAGGTACATCCTTATTCTCAGTGATAGCGACAGTATCTCTTGTCACACAACCAAGATTGGTATTAGTAACTACTATCTCATATTCACCTACAGAATTAGCCTCGATGCGATCATCTCCCATAGCGGTAAACGGATCTCCATTTATGAGATTCCATTCGTACTGAAACTCACTGCCTATAGGAACGCTAGCTACGATCTGAAGAGATTGTGTATTACAGTTCCACAACAAATCTGGACCTGCATCTACTACTGGCCAATCCATTGTATTGTTGACTACGAAAGTTTCAGTAGTCATACACCCATTAAATCCTATAACGGTAAGAGAATAATTGCCAGCTTGAGTAATAGTAATCGAAGCCTCATTAGATGCAATACCTGGACCTGACCATTGCTGAGTAATAATGCCTACATCGGCAGTATAAGAAGCATCTACTACTAAGATATTACAATCAATATCTCTATACTCGAGTAATACAGTTGGCTCATTTAAATCGCCAGCGACATCTACATCTTCTATTGTAACACAACCGTTTATTCCTGTGATCGTCACGGTATACATCCCTATTTCGTTAACCATCGGTGAAGTCACATTGGGTTCTAATATTCCTAGACCTGTCCAACTGGCAGATTGCACCGCTATATCACTCAATACGGAAATAGTACCTACAGGATTACTGCAAGTAATAATAGGCGGTAAAATTGTAAGTTGAGGAACATCGCTATTCTCAGTAATTAATATTGAATGTGTGAGCAGACATTCTGCTACTATATCATCTGCAGTTACAACTACTGTGTAAGTTCCAGCTGAATTTATTTCTAATGTTGAATTATTCCCAAGTGGAGTATTGCTTTCATCCGCCCATTGGTAGTTGAGGATCGAATTATTATTCAATGTATAAATAGGATTAAGTATGATTGCTTCTGTATCACAATTGACCTCATCTTCTCCTCCGTAATCTATAGAAGCATTGAGATTAGAAATAGTGAAAGAAAATTTCAAAGTACAGTCATTTTCGTCTTCTACTTCAAAAAATCCTGCATCACAGTATTGAACACTCTGAAACTCAAAACACTCAGAATTACAAATAAAGAAACTTCCCAGATCCGTAATGGTACTTGGATTAAATACTATTGATTGTACAAATGTAGTACAACCTACCTCACACTGAACAACCGCATTTGCAGTATATATCGAATCACAATATTCATAGTCTTGTCCTTGGCATAATACTATCTCTTGCTCAACTTGAAGCACCTGCGGCATTACGACTACTGTGATAGTGTCGAATGTAATATCTGCTACTGTACACGCTCCAAGACCATCAAATACTGCAGGATTAAACTCTGCATTAGTAGTAATTTGATAAGTACCAGAATTGTAAAAAACAATCTCTGCGCAAGCGGTATACTCACCGCTTACTAAGTCGTATGCATCCTCAAGACTAATGGCTGGATCTACTGGAACTCCAGTTACTTCCCAATCAAAACAGGCAACATAGCTCAAATCTTCTGTCGTAATATCTCCACAAGAAAATCCTCCTATATTTAACTCAGGTACAGAAAAAGAAACTTTAACTTGATCGCCCTCGCAAATAGATTCGTTTGATGCTACAATATCTACTACTACATCTTCTGGCTGCTCTGGTACAGAAATATCTATCCCACTAATTACATTGAATTTATACTCACAGATAGAACCTGCATACCCATCTACAAATAGATAGTAAATAGTACCTGGCACAATATCAGTTAGCGTAATTGAAATTGGAGTAATACCTGGTGCAGAATAGCAAAACAATGCATCTGAAAAAGTGCAATCTTCATATACTCCTGCCTGCAACCCAAATTGACTTGATAAGCCTGCAGTACATGATATAGGTGTAATAAGCAATTCCACTTCAGTCTCACATGGTATGAAAGAATACCATTCTATATTATCGACATCCCCTGAGCTATTACAGAGATCTTCTGGTTGAGGATCTTCTGGTGGATCACTACTAAGAATATCAACATAATCTTGAAATACGTTTCCACAAAGAAATTTCGCAGAACCACAAGTACTACCTGCTGGAGGCTGATCTTCAAAACAATCTTGTGCAACCATTGCAAATGGCAGAAACAAAATCAAGAAAAGGAATTTCAGTAGTCGGGTTCGCATTTAATATATATATGAAAACTCTAATATATAAGAAAATTATTAATATAATTAGAATACAGTAAAACGCTAATTTGTAAAAGCATATTGCTTACGCAATCCACCTTTAATTAAAGCGCCCTCAAATATATGAATGAAAGTCGGAACCCTTATCATTATAGAGTGTTTAAGTATTTATAACGCGACACTAATTACAATTGATAATATGAAAACTCTTGTATTCGGAGCTAGTACCAATCCTTTAAGATACTCTTACCTTGCCATAGAGCGCCTCAAATTTTATAGTCATAAGATTACGGCCATTGGTGGTCGTGAAGTGGAGGTCCATGGAGTCCAAATACTAATAGGCCATCCCGAAATAGAAGGCATTCATACTATTACCATGTATATGGGGAAAGCGCGTCAAGTGGAACATGAAAATTACTTGCTCGGTCTACAGCCTAAACGTATTATATTTAATCCAGGCGCAGAAAATAAATCACTGTATAATCGAGCCAAAGCCCAAGGAATAGATGTCTTGGAAGCCTGTACCTTAGTAATGTTGAATACTGGACAGTATTAGAAATAAGAGCAATTGAAGTGTTAAGATATTATGAGGATAAACTGTTAAGCTAATTTTCTTAAATAACTTAATATCTTAAGTGCTATTTTTTCTCGAGTGCTACTTTCTCTTAGATCGTCTAGTGCCTTCAGGCAACTTCTTACCTAAATGTTGCACCCAATATCTTGAGTATCTAGCCACACCCATTTCTTCCACCTTGGGATTCATAATCATGCGACAGTGGCTTGGACTATCAATCCAATCGCGAAATACTTCTATGAATGATCTTTGTCCTTCACCAAGATTTTCGCCTGCAACTTGCCATATATAGCCAAATCTGTCAAGCCTATCGCCGATGTCTAGTCCATTTGCACTAAAGTGTGAAAAGAAATTTTTACGCTTCATTTCTGTAGCATGCGACAATGCAGATTTATACAAGACATCATCCCAAACTACCTTACGTGCAGGCACCATATATTTGACTCCGCAGTAACAACCTTCTGCTCTTAGATTATTAACTTCAGAAAGCATCATATCTTTGAAAGCATCAGAAGGATAACTATAATCTGTCTTGTTATCTACGCTTGTAGATAACATCAAGAAAAATGATATTGCTATATAAATATACATTCAACTAAAATAACGATTTTAAAAATTAAATGTTTCCAAATAATAGTAACGAATAACTGAAATAACAATTGTGACCTCTCGATAGAGGTCTAAAAACATCTGTATTCGTGGTCATTATGAGCGCAGTCGAAATTATCTTTGGCCTGTTAGATATTGATTCTTTAGTTCTTTGCAATTTACTATCTATGATAAGTTTGTATGATACTTATAGTTCTGATATTATTTACGAAACTCATGAAAATAAAAACATTGAACAATCAAAAAAACCAATCAAGACTGATGTTTTGATTGGTCATATATTACTTTCTATACTTCATAATTAATAAAGTGTATCAGTGCTTTTATCTATTAGTCTAAATCCATTTCCGTGGATATTTACTATTTCTATAAACTTATCTTTAGCTAGATACTTCCGGAGCTTAGTAACGAAAACATCCATCGACCTTGCCGTAAAGTAATTATCTTCACCCCATATCTTCTCTAATGCTTCCGATCTTGAAAGCACTTCATTCATCTTAATGCAGAACATACGTAATAGATGAGCTTCTTTAGGTGACAGTGTTTCATGACCTGGCTCATCACCGTTATAACTAAGAATACGAAGTGGATAATTGAAAGTATATTTCCCCACTACAAATTCTGCTTCATCCTCTTTAGGATCTGGAGATGCTTGCGATCTACGCAGGATCGCTTGTAATCTTAATAATAGTTCTTCAGAGTTGAATGGCTTGGTGATATAGTCATCCGCACCGATTTTAAATCCTTGCAAAACATCTTCTTTGAGTGTCTTAGCTGTTAAAAATATGATAGGCACATCTTTATCCTTTTCTCTAACCTCTTTAGCTAGAGTAAATCCATCCTTTTTAGGCATCATGACATCAAAAATACATATGTCAAAATCACCTTCTAAAAATTTCTGAAACCCCATCTCTCCGTCTGTAGCAAGTGTGATATCAAAATCATTCATTTCTAAGTATGATTTCAATACATCTCCAAAATTCTGATCGTCCTCAACTAATAATATTTTTTGACCCATGTTTTTCAATTTATGCTTTGACGTGATACAGTATTCATTACTTCATCTCTTTATTAAAAATACGAAAATCTTAATTAGACATATACTTTTTAACTTATATATATGATTTCATTCAGCTATTTAATTTCCTTTTCGATTTGATTCTTTAGGTAAAAAGACCATGAAACTACTCCCTTTGCCAAGCTCACTCTGTACTGAGATAGTTCCTCCATGGGCATCCACTATGGCTTTCACATAGCTTAATCCTAGACCAAAACCCTTAACGTCGTGGAGGTTACCTGTGTGAACTCTATAAAATTTATCAAATATGTTTTTTTTATTTTCAGCTGTCATCCCTATACCATTATCCTTTACAGTTATCTTCACTCCCTTTGCTATATCTTCTAAGGTGACATCGATTTCAGGCTTCTCTGGAGAATATTTATATGCATTGTCTAGAAGATTATGTACTAGGTTAGATAGATGCGTATGGTCAGCCATGACATTTGAGTTGTCCGATCTGATATGAGTCCTCACTATCCCTTCTCTACTTTCTACCAGTAGACGAGTATGTGTCGCGGCCCGATTGACAACCTCAATCATATTGACAACAGTTTTATTGAGCGTAAAATCTTTCTGATCCAACACTGCCATCTGCAATACTTTCTCCACTTGTGAAAGCATTCTTTTATTCTCTTGCTTAATGATGCCCAAAAATCGCTTGATCTTTTCTTTGCTTCCTATAATATTGGAATTAAGAATAGAATCCGATGCTAATGATATCGTGGCAATGGGTGTCTTAAATTCGTGAGTCATATTATTGATGAAATCATTTTTCATCTCAGACACTTTCTTTTGCCTTACAATAACATTGATTGTGTATACAAAACAGAATAATATCAATCCCGTAAAAAGAATAGAACTCAATATATTTTTCAATACTGAGTTGATTAAATACTGGCCCTTATCGGGAAAATATACCTTGAGATATCCTGATACTTTGTCTCCATTCTCAAACAAAGGTGTCTGATAATCAGACTTATAAAGACTTTTGTTACTCTCTACATTACTTACTGGACTGTCTCCTATTGAGACTGCATGATTACCATTGATGATCAAAAAGCTATTCAATTTACTAGAAAATATACCATAATCGTAATCCAACCTTATTCCCTGTTCGTCTAAGGCATGCTTAATGTAGTCGTCGAGTTTCTTATTGTCTATTTGATCCAAGGACGAAGAATAACCCAAAGAACCGTATTTACTACCCATAGTGAGGTCAAAACTTTGACGTTCCCAATCACTAGTCCCGCTATATTTTTTTGACCTGAGGTTTAGCTGTTCTTCACTGATAAATTTTTCCTTGGAGCGATTAGCATAAGTTATGATTGAAGGGTCTTTGACATCTGCTTGTATTTTATCCTTAGTTCGAGATATCGCAATTAAAACCTTGTCGTTGAAATTCCTCTCAGAAAGATCTATAGACCATTTGATCCATACAAACTGGATAATAGACAAGCCGATAAGCGCTGTGCTCATAAGTATTACTATTATCCAAATTGATTTTTTTCCCACGTCGCTTTGCCTCTAAAATTAAAGATCAAGTGTAAAATGTAAGTTCAAACATGAGCGACTAGGCTCAAGCCTTACATAATATTACTCTTTACTTTGTTTGGTTCTTATTATGGTAGCTATTTTTGGAATCAATTGTTCCCCTTCATCTAGGAACTTATAAATTATTTGATTATCTCCAAAATCAACCTTTCATTGTGTAATCCTTTGTTGTATACGTTCCTTGAGCTTCTTTAAAGATCATCGTAGGGCTACCATTTGATCTTATAATCTACTTGCAGTTATTAGAGTCTTACATGATCATTAGGCAAGTTTGCTACAAACTTTATCACCAAGGTTGCAAAATCAACTAATCGATCCTCTAAGTCAAATTTATTTTACATAGTTCTATATATTCCATTTCAATCTGCGCAATCCTAAAGTCCCTCTCGATTGAATCTAATACTTACCACTATCTAGATTTAAAATCAAATTCTATGCGAGCGCAAGCCACAAACCTCTTTTTTTGAACTTAAAGATGAAACTTGCTGGAGAACTTTACAGTACAATTTAAATCGGAGCTTAATTCAATTTAAATTGTACTGTGATTCCTCCTTCCATATTGGTTCTATCAAATGATGTACGACTATATGGCTTCGTCTTAGAATATTCGAAGAAGAAACGCAGGTTCAGATTTTCATTCATCTCGTAATCTACATATGGATTAATAAATATTCTTACTTGCCCTCTCTGCGGCTGTGCTCCCAACTCCTCTCTAAATCTATATATCCAAGTTACATCATCGCTATAAGAAAAATCGAAATTCATAGTAATATTTCTACCTCTAGAACTATTTACATTTCCTCCTCTTCCTCTTTTCTTATTATTTTTACTCTTATTGTTGGTAAATGGATCTGACTTATCGTCTCCTTCCTGGTCCTTTTTCTTACGCTTGCTTTTATTCTTTTTACCGAAGCCTTTGAAATCCTTAATCGTATAAGCAAAACCTGCGATATACTCTGTTCCTAGTACCTCTGTAAGGTTACCAGCAGCGATACCTAAATCCAATCTCCTGCTTTTACGGTACTCAAAGTCTAACTGAACATCCGTCTTCGTCTTTAGCGAGATACCAAGGACCGGAGCAAACTGTTCATCTATAGATATAGTCGGAACTTCTACACGTGAGTAGTAATTATCATTGGTCTTTTTATCTTGTTCATAATCAGTTAATTCATCGTCGTATTCTGGTTGAGAACTAAATCTATTGACTCTGATACTTGACTTATATCCATGAGTAATTGAAAAATTGCTCAATACATCTTTAAACATACTTAATTTCGAAAGACCATCATACTTAAGTGTCCAGTTAGGCTTAGGTATATAGTTATAAGATTTTATAGTTTCATTAAGGGATTCATTGATATCTATCTGATCTATAGTTTTGTTGGTATATGCAGCTAAAAATGCCGGAATTAATACTTGGCTATTGTCAGGTCCATATCCTTCGGCATAATTAGGAAAGTCTTCATTAAACTGTCCAGCATTAGGTTCATTAGGTAACCTATTACTCACTTGCTCTCGCAGCGCAATGAAAGTTTTATAAAGATCTCCATTGTCTTTAAACAGCGTACTCAATCCAGAATAAGTCGATTCGTATGATCCAAAGTCATAACCTGCATTTTGTATAAACTGAATATCTTCCCCAGGATCTGATTTATTCTTAAATACTTCTGTATGAGTCTCTTGATAATCCTTTCGGAAGTTAACATCAATATCAAAGTCTTTGAATGGCTCAACACCAATCTTCAAATCAAAATTATGTCTTCGTGTCTGAACTATTTCATCACTGAAATTTTGTGAAGGATTGAAATAATTATTAGCTACATTACTAAGCAAATAATTATTAGGATCTTTCGTATCGATGTTAGGTTGCAGGCCTCCAATAAATTCCCATCCTGGAGCCGAAAATCCACTACTCATACCCAATAAATTGGACTGAGGCATAAATCCGGGCAGGAATGTCGAGAGATCTTCTTTATAAGAAAACTTTATATCTCTAAGAGCCAACAAAGGTCTTATTAGTATCCTCTCTATCTTAGATGGGCCAGAATCTTCTTTCTTTTTCTTTTTGTCTTTTTTGTCATTACCAACAGCACCTAGGCTATCTTTCGATTTACTTTTTCTTCTACTACGACCAGTTCTTTTTCTTCCTGCCTTACCTTTATCTATTGCCTTGAAATATGGTACTTTACTATACAACTTATCAAAAGAGAAAGTCACATTTCCAGATCTCGCCTGATTATTAGATATTGAATTACCTAATGGCGTACCTATTTCATCTATAGTGATCAATGCTCCACCTTCCCATTGATATCCTGCTCTATAATCTGCCTTAGCATTAATCCAATCCATGCCCGGAATAAGCTTAAATGGAAGTGTATACGTTGCTGTGATATTGTGATTATAGTTTTTACTACGGCCTAAATCTCGTAAATTTCTATTTCTATATTCGCTCACAAAATTAGGATTATCTCCTACTTCAGTAGTAACATCTTCACCACTCTCAGTTACCCAATCTCTATCTGCGGGGTTTGTTTTCACTCCTACTTGACGAAGCTCATCTACTACTGCAGACGCATTAGCTTTATAAGTAAACTTAAGTGCCTTAGTTAAATCCCAGTTCAACCCATACCTTCGTTCCCAGATAAACCTCTGGTCATCAAATGTAAATATTGGTGTATCTGGTAATCTATAAGTACGTATAGATTTTTTACGATTAAGCGTCGTACCGAATGTAAGCGAATTGGGTATTAAATTGAAATTAAATTCACTAATCAGTTTTAACTTCTTATTCTTTATAAAACTGAATGGCTTGATATGCCCACCCTTTCGGCTATAGTTATAATCTATACCACCTGTATGTTCAGTGATCTTATCTTCTTCAATAATTGGATCCGTAATCTTAGTCTGTGTATATGCATATGACGCGCTCAGATTAGATATATCCCAAGGATAACTCGTCTTCTTATCTTTGCTTTTAGCTTTCTTAACATTGGTAAAGTTAAGTGTCTTGATCGTAGACGTCTCTTGCGACCTCGATTCTACATCTTTTCGATCTGCTCCTCCTGCCACTGCTTCGTCAAATGTAAGATCTTCAGAGTACGCTTCGAACTTTGGCGATTTTACTGATTTGCTGTACTGAGCAAAGAAAGGAATCGTAAGACCCATTCCTCCTGCTGGCAATAATTTACTTAGCTCCAAACTTGTAGAAGCATCATAGTCCAATTGTGCAAACTGATTCCGCTGCTCAAGCTTTTGATCCAACCCTCCCCAACCTTCACCAGTGTAAGTCGTTGCAAAATTGAGCTCTCCTAGGTCTGCCATCTGCATCTGGAGTCTTGCAGTAGCCGCATATCCTGCCTGCTCTTTGAATCCTGCTACTCGAAGTTCATTAATCCAAACTTTACCTTTGATATCCTTCATACCATCGATGTCCGAAGAATTAGTCAGTCCTACTTCTATTTCTCGAACATAAGCAAGAGATGGATTCCCAATAATATGGATTTTAGCATCCGGATCAACTGGATATAATTGTGTAAACGGATGACCAGCTTGATTCCTTTCGATTTTAAGATTTGTTAATTCCTCTAACGCTAAATCAATAAAATTCTCATCTGGCCATATTATAGATTTGTCATTCGTTGACATTTGACCTGAAGGAGCAGTTGACACTGTTAATGGTACTTTATATTCATAATAATTGCTTTCAGAATCATCACCCAATCTTATAAACACAGACGCTTCTCCATTCTTTACTTGATCATCAAAAGATTGCTCACTATCTCCTTGTATATGAGTAAACATTTGTAACTTTTCATAGAATGTCAAATTAATATTCGCCAATTTATTAATCGCTATTTCACAATCTGGCCCTAGTTCAGAAAAAGACATTTCTAAACTTTTTTCATCCTGTCTCAAGGCTGAGAATGTATTAAATAATTCTTCTTGCTTGATATTGGGTGGAGTCACATAGTTTATTGGTGTATCTGCACTATTTTCTTCTATACCTACATCATCAACACTGAATACTGCTGGAGATGGACTTATTCCTCCATCCAAACCTGGTTGTCTACAAATTGCTGGTTGAGTTCTCCAAATATTTCGAACTAGCTCCATCTCCGCCAAACGGAAAGTCTTTGCAGATTTGAAACCAGTCATATACATTCGCATAAATTGTATCGATCTAAAACCATTGATATCTCCCACTTTATTATCCTCATCGGCGATGAGGGGAATCTGTACTCGATACCACATTTCCTGCGGTGCGCTGGGATTGCTAGAATTAGTTACTGGAAGTTCTTGCTTAATGTATGGATTTGATTTCCAGTCCAATCCATTTCCTCCAGGCTCAATTTTAAGTTTGTAATTCCAATATCCTTCCCCCTGATCCAATGAATTATTACCATTCATATCTTCCGTATCCGGTAATCTATTTCCTCTTACAAATCCTACTCCATTCGAAGTAGTAGAATTATCTGGTAAGTTGCCTTCTGGGTTACTAGAATTTTTGAATCTAGTCAGTAGATCTTGGCTTTGAATATCAATATCGTTTGAAGCTACAAAATTATCTCCAGCAGGATCGTTCAATACAGAAGATGGAGTATTACTTCCAAATGCCCCATTGAGTAAATCTATGTAGTCTTTATGCTTAACTCCTTCTAAAGAATCTCCAATACCATCAAATCCTACATCTTGAAGGAACCCACTTTGTCTATCGAAACCTTGAGTAACAGGCGTAATAAGTGGTGCCTGACCATAAGCAGTAGGTTTTACGGGAATAGATTCTCCTGGTACAGGAAGCGCATTTTCAAAAAACTGGAGATTATCTGCCAAAATATCTTCTGATACATTACCAAAATGAAACTCGATGACCCCTTCTTCATCAAAATCATGTTGTTCGCCATCTAATCTATCCATATACGGATTTAGCATCCAAAATTCTATGAATTGATAGTTAGACGCCTCAAAATCGGTATTTCTGAAATTTCGCATTACGCCTCCCCATCTGTCTTCAGGATTTTTGAGAGCCAATCCGTCACCTGCTTCATTAACTTCTACACCTGATGACATTCCTCCTGCAAAACTTTCACCACCAGGAGTATCGTAATTATATGGTCCTCTATCCGATGGATAAAAACTTAAATCGAAAGTATTGAGGTTTCCTTGTCCAGTATTTACATCTCTGGCGAAAAGTTCTTTTTGTTGTACTAATCTAGTATACGCATTAGCCTGATTAGTTTGAGATTGATCTAATGAATACCAAGCCAGTTGGGCTCTATTGACACTGGATAATCTACTTTCTGTTTCTAATGCTTCAGGTCTAGTAATTGGTGTACTTGCTAACTTCCATACATTAGTATTAAAACTACCAATCAGAAATCCAGATACAGCACCTTCAAAATCATCGATACTCGCTACTCCACTATCGTCATCATTATTAAGATTGATAGCATCCGAATGTCCAGGTTTTAATACAGCACCTTCTAGGGCAAAATTGATATTGGATGGCTCCTTTGTAGAGAAGAATGGCAATTTATCTACCAAGCTAGTCAACCATGGTGCTTCATTAGAATATTCCATATCTATACCAAAGACTCTATTGTTTATCGGATCATTACCGACATTTATTTTTTGAGTAAATGGACGTTCAAAAAGTCTTAGATAAGTGGCTCCGACATTAAAATTGTCGCTAAATTCATACTCCGCTCTGAGACCTAGCATAGTTTTCTGTTGCAAGCTAAATACCGTATTATCTTCAAAAGAAACATTGATAGGTGTTCCTTGAGAAAGGTACGCTTCATTGATTATCCTTAGACGACCTAAAGAATAATCGATTTCATAATCTCTACCTTCTTCTAATCTTACCCCACCTGCAGATACTCTTACAGATCCTTCCGGTACGAAAGGGCCTAATGATATCTCACCACTAACAGCAGATTTTACCTTTCCTTTCATGATAAATCTATTCTGAGCTCCAGAGTTATATTTAGCAATAGTCGCCGATGTATCATACATCTCTTGGTAAGCATATTGATCAAATAGGTCTTGATTCAGACCTGTATCTGGATCTGTAAAAACCTCTTTTAAAGAATTACCAAAAGGCTCTAATACTGGAAATATAATTGTACCGTTACGAGGATTGACGGTAACACCCTCTACGAAATCGAAAATGCCATCTTGTTGCGGATCGTTATATTCATTGAGCCTATCCAGGCCAAACATCTCGAGGAGTGTTCTATCCCTATACCCGTTTTCTGGCAAAAATTTCTTGGGTGCTCCATCAGTAGGATCGTCATAGAAAATATCAAACTCAAAATCTTCTCTGTTTAACTGGTTAGTCCTTAGAGAATATACGTTTTTCATCATCAGATCCCACATAGGAGATAGTGTACTCGGGTTAGAAGACTTCAATAGTTTTACGAAAAATAACTTTGGAGCTTCTACTGTAGTATCTTGTGGAGGATTCGGATCATTAAGATCTCCATAACTAGTGGATTCACTACCTTCATTAGCCAATTCACCTACGTGAAATACTGAATCACATATCGCCGTATAAAAGTAATCATATGCTACACCTAGTTTCTGATCTGGTCTCAGTCTGATATTAAGTGATATCATACCAAGCTGTTCGTGATAAGTAAATTCACTAGATGACAATTTTCTTGCTTGAAATTTTTCAAAATCACGAGTAACACTCATTCCGTAATCATTACGCAATACTGATGCTGTAAGATCTTGTTGTTTCACCAAATCATCCGCCAAAATCTTATCGTAAATTCCATTAACTCTGTTGTCCGGCAATATTCTTTGATTGAGATCTCTAAATCCGATAAGCTCTGGATCAGACTTAGGTCCGAGTCCTATAAGTGGATTAGGGTTAGAAAACAAAGTATCAATTGGCTCTGCAAGATCGGCTATGGCCGCAATCTGAGTAAAATCATTATTCCTGCTTCCGCCGCCATTGGATTGGCCTTCTGTAGAAATCCATACTTCGATGTTAGATATACGGAATGAAGAATTGATAAAAGGAAGATTATCCAATGCATCTTCGAAACTATCTCTATGGTAGTGAGAAAGGAAAAAGTGCCTATTCTCATCGTACTCCGCTGGCCTTACTTCAAACTCTTGTATGCTGGCTCCGTTTTCTATTCTAAGGTTGTTTTGCTTACTCTTCTGCTGAGAAGCTAATGCAGTCACTTTAAGATGACCAAATTGCAACTCTGTCTTTAGTCCAAAAAGAGATTGAGCTCCCTGAATTAGTGTGCTTCTAAGTGGCATAGATACATTACCTGCCTCAATTTTTTTGATGATATCGTCATCCGAAAAGGCTGCGCTATCATATTCAAGTTTTATTTTTCTATCAAAGTCAAAGGTTGATTGCGTATCATAATTAAATCCAAGATTCAGTTTTTCTCCTATACTTCCATCTACATTCATACGGATAGCCATATCAAAATCAAATCCTATTCTTCGTCTTTGCGCCTGTGTGATGGTCTCGTCATTACTATTTTGATAATCAAAGCCAAAAGATAAATCTACATTTCCCTGTGGCTGAATATTGACCTCTGTACCACCAAATAGCCTATCTATCAAACTGCTACCTATGTCGATCCTATCCATTGGATCCACTATAAGCTTGTCCCCTTTATCCTTTCCTGTATTAAGTCCTGCGAGTTCGCTGAAATAATCGCGTTCCTGCTTCTTCTTATTCCACTCCATGTACTCTGCAAATGTCATGTAGCTAGGTGTACGGTAGTATTCGTCTCCTATTTTTTCTAGTATGATATAGTCGCCAGTAGCAGGATCATATTCTACCTCTTGAGTCACGATAGATGGTATAATATCAAATGGGTTGTAATAATCGTCATCTATCCAAGAACCCTCTCTATCCTTGATAGGTATCGTATCACTTACAGCAACAGCCACAGGTATCACCATTGCAATATCTTCTGAGTATGGGTCTGGTAGTCTAAAGCCTCCATGTTCTGCGGTACTTATTTGCACCATAGCAATAGATAGAAACACGACTGAGCTTAAGTATTTTAAAAATTTCATATATAATTTAAAAGTCAATAAGGTGTTCGCTCCTGAAAACTGAGACCTTACACCAAAACATTCATTAAGAACGATACTCCAAAACAATTCAGTATATCAAATTAAAAGAAGTTTAAAAAGCCTTGATTAGGACAACTGTTTTAGAGCCGCCTTGATCAAGTCTTCTACCTGTGTAATACTCGTCTGATTTGCCATGATCGCATTTAATTGTTTATTAACTGTATTTCTAGGAAAGCCTAAAGCAATCATAGCAGATAACGCCTCATCTGCCATAGTATTGCTAATCGATGGTGACAATGAGTCCGCAACGGCACCATCTTTCAATACTTTATCTTTTAGATCAAGAATAATCCTCTTTGCCGTTTTAGGGCCGATGCCTTTAATCTTGTTGAGCGTTGCTACTTGCTCATGGATAATGGCTGATCTCATATCGTCAACACTCATTCCAGAGAGCATAACTCTAGCAGTATTTACTCCTACTCCAGATACTGAAATCAAAAGCACAAACAGATTCCTTTCTCTCTCATCATAAAACCCGTACAGCGCCTGACTATCTTCCTTGACTTGCAAGTATGTAAGTATCTTAATATCCTCCTTATCCTCTATCGCTTGATAAGTGTTGAGGCTGATATTGACATGATATCCAACTCCCCCACATTCGACATAGATGTAAGTTGGCTTCTTGAAGGTGATCTTTCCTTTGAGATATGCTATCAAAACTGCTGTTTTACAAAGTGTGATAATAAATGCGCAAATGTATATAAATAAAGGGCTACAGTCGAATATGTTATGGTCGAAAAGGCTAGAATCAACATTTACATTTTACCGTTCTGAGTACAGTATCAAAACTAAAAGGGCAAAGATAAACATATTGTGATTATAGTATATATAAAAACAATTAAATGTCAGATACTTAAGGTGTCTGCTTAATCCATATAGAATCATTGTTCAATAGAAATCTAGCAATTTAGCTAAGCTTTGTAATTTTATTTTTTTTGTACTAATTTATTAAAATTATTAAATCCGATAAATTAAGCACATTATGAATGACAATACCTCTAGAATCGTATATTTTGTAATAACTCAGTAATGTGAGGTTTGTTTGCCTTTTCAGCTCAGATGTATTTGCTTAATCCAGAAATAAGAACAAGCTTTTCGAATTGTTTGATTACCCTGAATATCTTGTGAACCTATTAGTTTTAGCAAATATACTTGGAATAGTAACTATATTATCACACCAGTAAAAGATGCTGTCAATATGGGATTATGCGGAATTTTTAATTGACGCTATATTGGCATTTAGTGCAAGTTATGTAGTCTAAGATGATAAAATAATGTTATCAATTATAGATAATACGTACTTTTTATTCTAACCGAAGTGACTTATTCTCAATTCTAATTCTAGGCTATGTCTTGGGCGTTCAATCTTCAACTTTACTCTATTTGGGCGCAATATCAAGGTATAAATTAGGCGATGATTGATCTTTAACTTCTTCGACAATCTAATTTGAATTGACTATCAACTTCGCATTATTTAAATTTCTTCATCTCACGATCTAGCTCACGCTTCACATCTTTCTCCTTAATGCTATTACGTTTGTCAAACGACTTCTTTCCTTGAGCCAACCAAATGTTGAGCTTGACAAATCCTCTCTCAGTAAAGTAGATTTTATATGGCACAAGTGTCAATCCTTTTTCGTCTAGCTTGCGTTTGATTTTCTTCAATTCTGACTTGCGTAGCAAGAGTCTACGATCTGCACGAGTCTCGTGATTGTTCACATTTCCATGATCGTACTCTGCAATAAACATACTCTTGATAATCAGATTGCCATTATCAAATATGCAATACGCATCACTAAGATTAGCATTTCCTGATCTCATGGCTTTCACCTCTGTTCCCTTGAGCATTATCCCTGCTTCAAATTCGTCTACAAGAGTGTACTCGTACTTCGCCTTCCTATTTACTATAACTGGAGTATCTGTTTGTTTAGCCATCTATGGTCTTATTGGATCATTATTACTTGCATCCTTAGACTGCAAGCTTTCTGTGAGAAAGTTAGTCATTTTCGTATATAGATGTATGCGCGCATTATCTCCGTATATACCATGATTACGATTAGTATAATAGTACTGATCAAACTGCTTATTAGCCTCAATTAGCGCTCTTGTCATCTCTGCAGAATGCTGAAAATGTACATTGTCATCTCCACCGCCATGAATCAACAGATAGTCACCTTTAAGTTTGTCCGCAAAGTATATCGGTGAATTATCGCTATATCCACTTTCGTTCTCAGCAAGTGTCCGCATATATCTCTCTGTATAGATAGTATCATACCATTTCCAACTCGTCACTGGCGCAACAGCTATTGCCGCTTGGTATACATCATTACCTTTAAGTATTGCTAGTGATGACATATATCCACCATACGACCATCCAAATATTCCGATGTTGTCCGCATCTACATTTGGTAGTTTTCCTAACCACTTAGCAGTCTCTATCATATCTAAAGTTTCGAGCTTTCCTAGCTCTAGATAAGTCTGCTTGCGAAACTCCTCACCTCTAGCGCCAGTACCTCTTGGATCGACACAAACGATGATGAACCCTTGCTGCGATAGATGTTGATACCACCAGTAATTGGCTCCTCCCCATGAATCTTTGACGCTTTGGCTATTAGGACCACTATACTGAGTTACGAGCACAGGATATTTTCTTCCTTTCTGCATATTTTGTGGTTGCATCATCCATCCATTGAGCTTCACATCTTCACTAGTTGTGAACTCAAAAAAATTCGCCGGCACAGCTCCATATTCTTTCTGCTTTCCTACTAGTATTTTATTGTCTTCTAATGCTCTTACTAATTCTCCTCTACGAGTATATACATTGTATGTTGCCGGAGTATTGAGAGTACTATTAGATAGTATATAATAATCGTAAGTACTACTGAATGTAGCATTACTAGTTCCAGATCTCATATCTAGAACTCTTGGTTTTTTGCCTTTGTATCCAATCTCAAATGCACGCTTCTCCATCGGCGTACGATCTGCCGCTTGATAGTATACTTTCTTATTCTTTTCGTCTACACCATAAAATACAGTCACATCATAATTACCTTTAGTCAATGCTCTTTTTTCCTTACCATCCATACCATATAGATAGATGTGATTATATCCATCTTTCTCGCTTGTCCAAATAAATTCTTTTCCATTATCTAAAAAAGTAAGATTGTCGTGGATATCGATGTAATATTTGCTTTTTTCGTCTAGCATTACTGTCGAGAATCCATTTTTAGCATCTACTAGATATAGCTCTAGGTGATTCTGATGGCGGTTCATTTTAAATGCACATAATTCGTTATCATCAGTTGTCCATTTGAGTCTTGGAATGTACATATCATCTAGATTCCCTAGATCTACTTCAATAGTTTTCCCTTTAGCTCCTATGTGATAAATATGTGCCGATACTTTAGCATTATCCTCCCCTACTTTAGGATATTTATATACGACATTCTCTGGATACATCTCATCATTATACATCTGCATAGTGAACTCCTTCACCTCTGTCTCATCAAATCTAATGAAGGCTATTTTCTTGCTATCTGGTGACCAAAAAAAAGCTTTGGCAAAAGCAAATTCCTCTTCATAAACCCAATCTGCAGCTCCATTAATAATCTTATTATATTCTCCATCAGTAGTGATCGCGGTAATTACGTTCGATGTTAAATCTTTAAAATACAGGTTATTGTTGTAAACGAATGCGATTTGTTTATCGTCTGGAGATAATGTTCCATAACTGATTTTATCACCATCGAATACTTCCGACAGCTGCTTAGTTGCGCGATCATATACATAGTAGTTAGCCTTGAAAGATCTACGGTAGATAGACTCTCTATTATTCATGATAACAATCTTACTCTCATCACTATTAAATGAATAACTACCTATTGTAAAATCTGTACCTAGAGTAGCTCCATCAAGTATATCTTCTACAAAATCTCCAGTTGTCAGATCATACTTCTTGATCACGTTACTTTGCTTACGAGTATAATGTCTACCGTCATTCAGAAAATTGAAACCAGGCACTCTTTTAGGTGAGAATGTATAGTTAGTCCAGATATCTTCCAAAGATATTTCCTTTTGAGCAGTAACGCTAGCTGTGGTAATAATTAACATCATCACAAGTAAGCTTGTAATATATTTTGTCATCTGAGTATTATGAAGTTATACAATAAGGTGAAGTTCGGCTTCAAAGCTAATAATAACCTTGATTATAGATAATATGGATTGGGCTTTAAATGTCTATGTGGTTACTAACCTTGTAGGAGTATAAATTGATTCCTCAATAAACCACAAATCTGACGGATTATAACAGATTCCAATTGACATATAGGAGTCCATTTGTTTTCTTGAGTTAAGATATTTTTATTATCGTTAACGTTCATTGTAAAATATCTTTATCCCTGTTAATGAGATTTGAAGACTATCATGAAATTTTAGTTTTCAAAAAACCACATTTCCTCTCAGAACACGCACACTTACCTTAAGTGTTATGCAATTCTATTGTGAACGTGCTTGATCTAGGAACTATCCTTACAACTAGACTCTTATTTGATTTTCAAGAACGTTTGGACTAAACCATAAGGCTCACTCTGTGTACACCCGGACGATATTGTTTCTTAAGAAGATTAGTGATTTCTTCATAATGTTCTTCGTTAGCTACAAAATCAATCGTATTAAGATCTAATATCAATACTGGAATAGAGCTAATGTGCCTAAGATATTCGAAGTAAGCATTCTGAATATTAAGGAGATACTCAGCTTTTATATTCTTCTCGTAACCTCTACCTCTCTTCTCTATACTGACTAATAGCCAATCTACGCTGCGGTGGATATATACAAGCAAGTCTGGTTGTGGAAAACTCTTACTCAGCGGTTCATACATCTTATGAAAAAGACGAAACTCTTCTTCTGGAAGATTCTTATTAGCGAATAGTAGCGTCTTGACAAATGCATAATCGGATACTGTAAACTGACGGAAGAGATCCTGATGCATGAGTGTCCGCTGCATTTGCTTGTATCGCTCTGTCATGAAGAAGAGCTCTACTGTAAAACCATATCGCTCCGGATCATCATAGAAATAAGGTAGAAATGGATTATCATCAAACTCTTCCAACATGAGTCTACAATTGTAGTCACGCTCTATCATATTACATAGAGATGTCTTTCCAGAGCCGATATTGCCCTCGATGCAGATATAATTATATGGAAAATCTGTGTCGTTCAATTTCTTATCAAATAGTTTTGTCAATCAGTATTACATCGCAAGTATCAAGACATTCTATATATAGCTCATCTATGGTCTTATCCTTTACTGGATGTATCCATTCACCAGCAATCTCTATCATTGGTACGAGTACAAAATTGCGCTCTGCCATATGTTTATGTGGTATAGTTAGCTTTTCATCAGATATCACTTTATCATCATATGTTATGACATCTAAATCTATAATCCTTTCACCCCACTTTTCTTTTCTAACTCTACCTAATTCATCTTCTATCTCATTCACTAACTGTAATAATGCGTATGGATCTAGCTTTGTCTCATAGGTAACCGCCATATTGTAGTAGTTGGGTTGGTCCACTTTCCCCCAAGCCTCTGTCTCATATAAATGAGACTTATCAAGTATGTTGCCTTTAGATCGAAGCTTATCTATAGCAGTCCGTAGATTGTTAGCCAGATCGCCTTGATTAGTTCCTATGTGTATGTGTGCTATCGCCACTTGCGTTGATTAATCTGTTGAGTAGCTCAAATGTAAGAAAGATATATATGATATTGTCAGATATTAATAGGGTATATGGATTGATTTGCTTTCTAATTTAGAACGTATTTAAAAACAATTGAATTTAAAGATTAATTATTACATCATCCCTGTAATTCCTTCGAAGGGACATATTCACGTCACACAATCCAAATAATAAATCTTAGTGCTATATATAGTTATTGCCATGACCTACATGTATCTGTTTGAGGATATAATAGGTACGATATTAAATTATTTACAAACTGAAGACTCAGCTTCCCGTTACACCGACTGGATCTCAAATATCAATTGTTGCATGATACCTAGTGGAGTTGCAGACTTCATTCCCAAACCTTTAGAGTGACGATCTGCTCTATGTAAGCTAAGGAAAGCTTGCTTTATTTGAGTTGTACTAAAGGTTCTTGCAGCTAAACGGTAATCTTTAACAAAGAATGGATTGACTCCTGTCTTTCTGGCAAGTTCAGCGTCGCTGGCTTTGATATTTTGTTGAGTGATAGCTACTTTAGTGAAGTACCCAAAAAGATTAGATATAACCATAACTAATGGATTGGCTTTTGGATTCTCTTCGAAGTAGTAAATGATGCGCATGATCTTAGGATAATCCCATATCGATAAAGCTTTATTAAGCTCGAATACATTGTATTCTCTGCTGATACCGACAACATCTTGGACCAATTTTGCTGTTATTTTTTCCCCAACTTTAAGATTAATCTTAATTTTATCGATCTCATTGACAATTTTACTTAGATCTTGTCCAAGGTACTCAGTAAGCAATTGTGATGCCTGAGGGTCTATGTTTAGTTTTTGTGATCTTAAATAGGTAGATATCCATGCTGGCACTTGATTATCATAAAGCTTCTTAGAGTCTAGAATTACAGCACTTTTACTTACTGATTTACCAAACTTAGTACGTTTGTCAAGTGGCTTGTTTTTATGTGCGAGTACTAACACCGTTTGGGGTGAAGGCTTCTCTATATATGATTGCAAGCTTTTGAGCGTGCGCATAGCTTGCGCCTCCCGAACTATAACAACTCGTCTCTCCGCCATCATTGGAAATTGGCGTGCATTATCGACTACAGTTTTGAAATCAGTCTCTTTTCCGTACAAAATTTCTTGATTGAACGATCTTTCACCCTCAATGAGTGCATTATTCTCAATGTAGCCGGTAACACTATCTATGAAAAACGATTCTGCACCATGCAAGAGGTAGACTGGATGGTATATTCCAGCTTTAAGGTCTTGCATGATTTTTTCGTACTTCATATAAGTATTTCTTATAGAATGTAAATTTAATACTTGCTTTGAAGAATCTATACCTCTATCCTATCCAATTTCCTTTTGAAAAGATGCTGTACATGGAGCAATACTAGTGTAAAGCAAAATTCAATAGCTAAAATCAAAGCAATAGGTATAAATGATGCCGCAATAAGACTATATTCTTGAAAAAGTACGCTAAAAACGCTCACTATCACAGCAATAATCAACCCTGCTAATGATAGCTTCTGCTCTATGGTATTTTGATCAATCTGACTTTTCACTAAATGTTGTAATACAGATATATCAGATCTGTCATAGTTAGTCTTTGGCACCACTGCTTTATTAACTTTAGCATATGCTCTCAAAGTACGAAATCCCTGAATCATCAATATCAACGCTGTAAGCTTCAATGAAATACCCAAATATAGAATATAATGAATCTTAACAATAAGGGGCAAAATCCAGCCTAATATTGATAGTCCAATACTCATCAGAATTTTAGACCATACCATCTTACGCACGGAAGCTCTGTGCACCATCGTGTCTCTTTCTATAAGACTATCAAGGATATGTATTGGTTCTTCTATGATGGTAAGTTGTTATCAAATACAATAATTAAAAAAATCCCCTCTAATCACTGTCTAGAAGACACAAGTTAAATTATTCTGTGAGTAGAACATATTTATCACAGTATTTTGATTTTAGAAATCCATACAACATCTGGATATACTTGTCATCAATTGTCAGATGGTTCCATTTTTGTTGGTTGTGCAAATACATTGATCACCACCGATACATCTTTTAGATTTTGCACATTCCCTTTAATTACGAGAGTATTGATTTTCTGATATGCAGTATACCTATATCCTACTTAATATACTTTTCCTTTTACCTCTATCTTGTAATTGATCATAATATGGTTTTCCTTGATATCCATACTTCATTTTAGAATAGTAGATTACAATTAAAAATCAAAATGAATAATAATTCTAATGTGTAATCACGATCCTATCTCTACTTCGTAGTCCGTGGTTATAACTATTAGAGGATAAAATACTTTCGCTACTAATTAAAATTCAGATAACATCTCTAAAAAAACTATCAAATAATTTATTTATTACTTATCCTTAGGTAAAGTAAAACCAAACGTAGTCCCCACATTAGGAGTAGATCTAACGAATATTTTCTCACCATGGGCTTCTATAGCATGCTTTACTATAGACAGGCCCAAACCACTGCCTCCTTCAGCTCTAGAGCGACTGCCATCGACTCTATAAAATCTATCAAACAAGTGCTTGAGATGTTTCTCTTCGACACCTATACCAGTGTCCGACACTTCGATTAATATCTTAGTTTCTACTTCATAAAAACTCAAAACAACTTCCCCATTTTCACTTCCGTATTTGATGGCATTTACAATCAAATTACTCAATACTTTTCTGATGGCTTCTTTGTCTGCCAATACTACAGATTGCAGTGCAGCACCATCTTTATATTTTAGATTAATCTTCTTCTTTTCAGCCATTTTTTTGAGATCACCAAATACCTCCTTTGTCAACACCTTTACACTAAAAGATGATTTTTCTATTACAAATGATTCATTCTCTAACTTATTGATTTGCTCAAGATCATCAACAATATTACCTAGGCGTTCTGCATTATTTGCAGCTCTTCGCAAATAATCAATATTGATACCTTCTTCGTAAATCGCACCATCAAGTAAGGTATGTAAGTATCCCTGTATGGAGAACAAAGGAGTCTTTAACTCATGTGATATATTGCCAACAAAATTCTTTCGATAAGTTTCAAGCAACTTCATCGCCTCTAATTCTTTTTCTTTGCGTTCTGCCCAGTCTACTACATCTTCATTTACATTATCTATAGATAGTGTAGGTATGTTTTTAATCTTAGCCTTTTCAGGATCTGCTTTAGTATCTGAGATAAACTTATAAATTAATTTGATCTTACGAAAAATCAGATGCTCTAGTATATAGGAAATAGTGAAATAGAAAATCGCAAACGTTCCTACTGCTATTAGCAACAACCAAGAAAGCCTCACATCCAAAAGAAAGAAAAACCAAAGACTAAACATAATAGCCATCTGCACTAACCAAACTAATATGGTAGTGTAATTAACAATTTGCTTGATGGATAGATTTTTAAACGAGGTCACTTATATCTTTTAAATTAAATTAACAGATTTTGTACAGGAATTAAAAGTTAAATTTATACCCCACACCTTTCATAGTTTGAATATAATCAATGCCAATCTTTTCTCTAAGCTTACGTATGTGTACATCTATAGTACGATCACCTACAATCACTTCCCTACCCCATACTTCTCTTAGAATCTCTAATCTTTTGAATACTTTACCTGGCTTTGAAAGTAATAGTTCTAGTAATTCAAATTCCTTCTTAGCCAAAGAGATGTCCTTTTCTCCCACGAGAAGAGTGAACTTTTCTCTATCAATAGTAAGATCTCCATATGTAGATATGGATTCGGACTGAGCAGAACCTAGACTAGGATGACGCCTAAGTATCGCTTTGATACGTGACTTGAATACGCTAGGTTTAATTGGTTTACTTATGAAATCATCTCCTCCAGTCTCTAAGGCCGAGATCTGAGTAAAAGACTCTCCTCTTGCCGTCAAGAATACAATTAGTGCCTGATTAAAAGATTCGTCTTCTCTGATTTTTTCACATACTTCGATACCATCCATTCCTTCCATCATGATATCTAACACGATTAGATGTGGACCAAAAGATCTTGCTTTTTCGATAGCTTCTAAGCCATTCTCAGCAGTCTCGATTAAGTAACCTTCCTTACCTAAATTATATCTAAGTAACTCTCTGATATCCTCTTCATCATCTACGATGAGTATTTTGATACTATCTGACATTTAATTTATTATTATTATTAAAAACAAGTTATGCAACATCCATAATTTTAATGTAAAGTACAGATTAAGTGAATGTTAAGTTTTATTTTATTCAATTTTGAAGGATTACAATAAACATACAAGTATCATATCTCTAATACGGGTTTTCGTTATTGGAAATCATAGCAAATTATGAATTCACTAACAATACATATTTTAATGGCCTATCATCTGCTAAAAGAAACAAAAAAAAAAAATTAAAACAACTCAATCGCTCCACGTATTTAACCAGTCTTTTTTTGAAGATCAAGCGTCAATTGCAAGCGTGATTTATATTAATGTAGTTAGTTTAAATATTTTCTAAGATATTATCATCTACAATATTAGCTAATGTTACTTTGAGGCCTGGTGTTCTTTCCATTTCACGTTTGATAGCAAATATTGCTTCTTCATTTCTTGCCCAACTTCTTCTAGCTATTCCATTATTTACATCATAGAATAACATATTATTAAGTTTCGATTCTGCTTCAGCACTACCATCTAGAAGCATCCCAAATCCGCCGTTGATCACTTCTCCCCAGCCTACTCCACCGCCATTATGAATAGAGACCCAAGTGGCTCCTCTAAAACTATCGCCGATCACATTATGTATCGCCATATCTGCCGTAAACTTACTACCGTCATATATATTAGAAGTCTCACGATAAGGGCTATCCGTACCACTTACATCATGATGATCACGACCTAGTATGACAGGACCTATATGTCCTTCAGCTACTGCATCATTAAACGCTTGAGCGATCTTCATACGCCCTTCCGCATCTGCATAAAGTATCCTAGCTTGAGAGCCCACTACGAGTTTGTTTTGTTTTGCATCTTTGATCCAAGTGATATTGTCTTGCATTTGTAGTTGAATCTCTTTAGGACTATTCTCCATAATAGTCTGCAGGACTTCTACCGCTATCTCATCGGTCTTGTCGAGATCATCGGTCTTACCAGAGGCACATACCCAACGGAAAGGACCAAATCCATAATCGAAGCACATAGGTCCTAAGATATCTTGTACATAAGATTGATATTTGAAATCTATCCCGTTGTCTGCCATAACATCAGCTCCTGCTCGAGAGCACTCTAACAAGAATGCATTTCCATAATCGAAGAAATAGGTACCACTAGCATTATGTTTATTCACTGCAGTAGCATGCCTTCTTAATGTCTTCTGTACTTCGTCTTTAAAAGCGTTAGGATCGTCTCTTAGTAGCGTATTGGAATCATCATAAGAAAGGTCGATAGGATAATAACCACCAGACCAAGGGTTATGTAATGATGTCTGATCTGAACCTAAGTGGATATAAATATCTTCTTCAAAAAATCGCTCCCATATCTCCACTACATTACCAATATACGCAATTGAAACTACCTCAGATTGCTCTTTTGCTTTGCGCACGCGAGCGATAAGATCGTCCATATTGTCAATGAGTACATCTACCCATCCTTGCTCATGTCTCTTAGTTGCTGCATTAGGATTGACCTCCGCACAGATGGTAATACATCCTGCGATATTTCCAGCTTTAGGTTGCGCACCACTCATTCCTCCTAACCCGGCAGTAAGAAATATTTTTCCTGCAGGAGATTCTCCTTTTGCCAATACTTTTCGAAAAGCATTCATCACTGTAATTGTAGTACCATGTACTATTCCTTGAGGTCCAATATACATAAAAGATCCTGCCGTCATTTGTCCATATTGACTCACTCCCATAGCATTAAATCGTTCTAGATCATCAGGGCTAGAATAATTAGGTATCACCATTCCATTTGTGACTACTACTCTCGGCGCATCTTTTGAAGATGGAAACAACCCCATTGGATGACCAGAATACATATGTAATGTCTGCAATTCAGTCATTTTAGATAGATATTGCATCGTGAGTAGATATTGTGCCCAGTTTTGGAATACTGAGCCATTACCTCCATAGGTAATTAGTTCGTCTGGATGCTGAGCTACAGCCGGATCCAAATTATTCTGAATCATAAGCATGATCGCCGCTGCCTGCTTTGTCACATAAGGATACTCCTCTATAGGTCGTGCATATATATTGTATTCTGGTTTAAACCTATGCATATAGATACGTCCATATTCCTTGAGTTCTGCTGCAAACTCTACGACTAATTCAGCGTGCCACTCCACAGGAAAATACCTCAGAGCATTACGGAGCGCAAGTATTCTGTCTTCGGGCGTTAAAATCTCCTTTCGTTTAGGTGCTGGATTAGAATCTACTTGAAAAATTCTCTTTGGTGGTAAGATCGAAGGAATTCCTTTCTCTATTTCTTGTTTGAATGTGGTCATATTATTATTCCGTTGGAAGTGATCGCTTTTTGTAACTAGCTTCTATTTAGCAAAGATAATGTAAGGTTATATTTAATGAACACCAAAGGAAGGTTTCTGTTCGAGGTATTTCTAGGCATTGAGCCGCTAAGACAAAAACTGCAGAAAAAATACTGCCAAATGAAAATTATTTAAACTCCATCCCAAATTTAATCATCAGTATATTGATCAGTGTATTATACTTAGTATTGATCTAATTACCAAAGGAATCTATGATTGACTCTGCTCCTTTTGCTTGTACATCATGCTATTCTATAGCTGTAAAGCACTTATGTGACTTACGAGAGTGAAACGTTGATCTACAATTGATTCTACATATAAAATCAAGGAATGAATACTCCAACACTCAACTGAAAAAACTTCTGCTCGTTATGTAACAACAACTTGGGTTCAACATAGAAATATGTGTAAGCGATTGTCAATGAAAAGGAAGTGAAATAATCGCTATGATTTATATATTGGTCTTCAGAAAATTGAGTATCCTGTCTCGTTCCTACTTCTACATTGGGTACAAATTGCATTTTAGCAATAGATCGATAGGCGTAATGTACACTTAGAGAAAAGTGTGACGTTGGAAAATCTTCTCCTATTATAGCAGAATTGACAAAGCTCTTCTGAACGTCAATATTAATTCCCAAACTAATGGGCATATCAGCACTTTGCTTTAGTATAAGTGCACTTAATCTCTGGCTAAACGAAGGTCCTGACAATCCACTTCCATAAGTTGCATATCCGAATCCCCAAGCTCCTGTAAATCGCCCACCATAGGTATAACCTGGAGCTATCTCAAATACATCATAAAACTGATTACTCGAAAATTTGAACTGTGCATGCTTACCGCTAAAGCCTGGTGAAGACATATAGCCTTGCGCGTGCACTAACATACTTCCGCTTGCACATAACAGCACTACAACTATCGATCTAATTGACATATAACTATCTCAAATTTAAACTATGCAATCAACTCTACCATATCAACACTCCAACTTTCTTAGCTGATATAAGTTTTTAGAATATTATGCCTTTTGCTTTTGCATTATTCTCAAAACAAAGTAAGGAATTATGAAAAATGTAAAAATCAATATTTTCCAGAATGCAATAGCCAAGGTATACATCAGTGTAAATTGCTCCTCAGAACTACCGAAAAGGCTTATCCAAATATCTGTGATAAATCCTTTAAAAATAATGTACATCAAACTATTAAGAAGTAATAATCCCATATTGATAACAGCGCACCATCCGAGAAATGTCTTTAGCTGAGAGTTATTCATATGTTTGTTTTTTTTAATGATTTCAAATCTTCCTACATTCTACAATGACATACAGGTCTCATAAAACTCTGTGTCTGCTGATAGAATGGATAAGCATTACCACTTCCTTCTAGTTCCCAGAAAAACTTGGTTCTCTTCGTCTCTTTATTTCCAATTTCATTCATTGTCGGTGCGTCATACAGTCTTCCGTTGATCATGGTGTGGGTCACATTTTCGGTGTCTTGTATATTTTTTAGAGGGTTACCATCAATGATGATTAGATCAGCTAGTTTGCCTTCTTTGATAGATCCTATTTCTGTCTCCATACCCAAATATTCTGCACCATTCATTGTTGCTGCTCTTAAGGCTTGCATATTAGTCATGCCACCTTGCTCTAGCATCCAAAGTTCCCAGTGTGCGCCTAAACCCTGTAACTGGCCATGCGCACCTAGATTGATATTTACTCCAGCATTTTGCAATTTAGTACAAGACTTTGATGTGAGGATATGTCCATTTTCATATTCTTCATCAGGAATCATCATACGGTGACGAGATCTACTGTCTAATATCGCTCTTGGAGTAAATGTGAGTAATCTTTCTTTCTCCCAAACATTCGTTTTCTGATACCAATAGAATTCTCCATTGACACCTGCATAGTTAACTATGAGTGTGGGAGTGTTACTCGTATTAGTAGATGACCAAAATTGGATGACATCATCATATAAAGGTGCTACTGGAATATTATGTTCTACACTCGTATGACCATCTGCAACCATAGTTAGGTTATGATGAAAAAACGATCCACCTTCTGGTACAACTCTTATACCCATTTCTCTTGCAGCTTGCACTATTTGCTGACGTTGCTCTCTTCTTGGTTGATTATAAGATTTTACCGAAAATGCTCCATAAGCTTTTGTTCTTCTCAGTGCAGACCTCGCATCTTCTAGATTGTTTATCACTGCTTTGAAGTCTCCGTCTGCACCATAAAGTATTGTACCTGTAGAGTAGATTCTTGGCCCTATCATTTTTCCTGATCTTACCATCTCAGATTGTGCGAATGTTATTTCGCTATTCACTGATGGATCATGAGTCGTGGTAACTCCATACGCCAGATTAGTATAATATTGCCAATGCTTCTGTGGGCTGACACCTCCACGGAAAGCCCCTAGGTGTGCGTGTACATCTATTAATCCAGGCATGATTGTTTTGCCTTCTAGATCGATTGTTGTTGCTCCTTTCGGTAACTTTATAGCAAGAGTACCTTCACCCACATATGTAATCTTATTATCAGTCACTACTACAGATCCATTCTCTATGACTTTATCCCCGTCCATTGTAATGATACGCGCATTAGTAAATACAACTGTGCCTTGTGGTTTGTCCACATCTGTCACTAACTCTATTACTTGCCCTACCGAGTCGATTGGTGGTATGCTATCTACAGCACCGTCCAAGTGTAAAAATCGCTCTCTCAATGGAGCCGTGAAATATTCATTTCCCAAAGTCCAATGCAATTCTTTGCTATCCACAGACCAATGCAGATTAATTCCTGCATCTCTTGCTACTTGTGATACTGGTACCATCTTCGTCTTAGCTGAAAGTCCGATAGGCTGACCAATACTTGGCATAGGAGCGATATATACTTTATATAATTCTGAAAATGCGATCCATTTATTATCTGGACTCGGAGTAAACTGGGTCGTATAACTAGTATTGAAAATCGTCTGCATTTCTTTCTTCTCTAGATCATATCTATGGAATGATTTTTTGATCGATCCAAACACATGACCTCCCTTAGTAAGATATACGCCCATACCATCAGAAGTATACATTGGAAAATCACCCTCTGTAGTGATCAATGTACTCTTCCCCCCACTAGACGCCACTTCGTATATACCTGGATCCGTAGCGAATGTGTAGCCCATATGTCCATTCCCTCCTTCTTTCTTATAGATCACTTTTGATCCGTCTAGAGAATAGGATGGGGTACGATACATTCCTTTATCTGAAGTAAGACTAACTGGATTTCCACCTCCAAGCCCTACTTTCTTTACCGCTCCTAAAGACTCATCGTTCCAACTTACAAATACTATATTTTTCCCATCTGGAGAAAAACTAGGTTCCGCTTCTATATCATTGCTATTAGTGAGTTTCTTAGGCTTACCCCATGAATTTCCTTTTTTACCTGCCTTCCAAATACTTCCTAATGCATTGAATACTACCGTCTTTCCATCAGGTGAGGTACGCAGATCTCTTAGCACTTTCGCTGTCATTCGATCACTGTCTACCGCATTTTGAAATTCTAATGTCTTCATCATCTTGTGCTCTACTTCCACTTCGAATGGAATCTCTAACGCATCACCATTCATTGTATTTACTTTATGAATCTTCCCTTGGGCCCAAATAACGATATTCTTGTCGTCAGGCATCCAATCGAATCCGGTATAAATACCAAATACCGTCCACGCTTCTTGCTGATCTTTGCTCAATCCATCAAAAATTGGATAGTCTCTACCCGTAGCAAGATCATGTACAAATAGTACTGACTTGGTCCTCACTCTACGAACATATGCCAGCTTCTTTCCATCATTAGATATCTGTGGGCGACATGCGCCACCAGGACCACCAGTGATTTTCTTAGTCTTACCTGAATTCATATCATATCGCTTCACTACAAATATCTGATCATTAGGATCTTTATTATATTGAAAGAATCCCCCAGGATATAGATCTTCACTGTAGTATAGATATTTTCCGTCAGGAGAAAATACTGGTTCGTTGACATCTTGCTGATCATTTTTACGCTTAGTGATCTGCATACCCTCGCCCCCAGTGATATGATATTGCCACATCTCTCCTGCTCCTAGCGACCTACTCGATGTAAAGTGCTTACGTGCTACGAGATATTGACCATTAGGATGCCATGTAGCATTGTTTAGTAACCTGAATGATTCTTTAGTGATTTGCTTGGCGTCAGAGCCATCTGCTTTCATAAACCAGATGTTATCTCCACCACCTGCATCAGAAGTGAAAGATATATGCTTACCATTTGGACTAAATCTTGGTTGCACTTCCCAAGCTAGACCTGATCTTATCGCTTTAGCTTTACCACCTTCGATAGGCATCATGAATATATCTCCTAACATATCGAAGACAATATTTTCTCCATCTGGACTAACATCGATACTCATCCATGTACCTTCGTTAGTCTTGATAACAGTCATTGACGAATCTCCTGGTGGATGATTGACATCCCATTTCTTGTCGTCAGTCTGGGCTGTGAGAGTAATGTATGCTAATAATGTGAATAGTATGAATATATATTTCATGTGATGTATTTATCTTTTGTAAATATAATACATCTTCCGAAAGGCTTAACCACCTTAATATATTGCTTAGCTATTTAGGATTATGGATTGCGAAAAAAAGTGCTTATTTGGAAATAATGATAGGATAAAAAGTCAAATCCTAACTATTTCGCTCTCTTTGATCCATCCGCTCTCGGTATCCACCGTAACGACTTTGATCCATTCGTCAATTTGATCTACGATCTCTACTTTAGTACCTACCTCTATATCTTTTATAATTGGGCTGCGATCATCAGCTCCTTCATGCATATCATAGTCTTTATTCATTATGATAGCATAATCGTTATTAGTCGCTAGCAACTTCGAAGTACTTCCTAACGCTAATAAAATTCCCAATAATACAGGGGTAATCACTGTAGCAAAAAACGCTTTCTTCTTCAGTTCAGATCGATCAGCTATCCACCAAAAATACACGGCTGCTATCAATCCAATAGCGGCTAGCAAACTCAATATCATCCAAATATTTGCACTCATAGAGCCCGCCAGTAAATTCCACCAATGAATCAAAAACATCTTCTCAACTGGTATAATATCAAAGTCAGTTTCTTCTCTAATGATTGATAAATTATTGTTGGCTTGATTGTGAGCACCGTCTATTTTTAATGCCCTTTCATAATTGAGCGCGGCATTTGCTACATCGTTATTTTCGTGGTATAATCGACCTATATTGTAATAAATATCTGCAGAACTGTGAGATTCTAATGCTTCGAATTTCTCTATGGCTTTTTGATTATCACCTGATTTGGCATTTGTCATTGCCTCTTGCAATATTTGATTGTTCTGCTGCGCTGATCCGAATTGCAAAGCAGAAATCAAAACAATGAATAGAAATGAAAATCGTATCATTATATACATTAATATTATTATGAATCAAAATTAGTAAACTCGTTCGACACACTCATTATAAAATGGTTCGAAAAACTATTTTAAATTATTGCAGTTTAAGGTCTCTTGTAAGGCTACTCTGGAGATCCGCTAGAGTCATTGGCCTTTCAGAGAACCTCCAATTGAATCCATCTAAATTGATGTCTTCATGATTAGTCCCTCGCATAGGTAATATCTGCGATCTAGGACTCGTAAAAAATTTAATGCTTTTAATATCATTCTCAGAAAAAGTAAATCTAATACTACTGCACTCTGTAGAGTTAACACCAATGTATGCTTTGAATTCATCCAACATATAATACAGTGATCTAGCATTACCGATGACGTCCATTGTCTTCAGTTTTCCATCTTCAAATGAAGTAATGATACGTTTACCAGAGATCTGATTATAATAGGTGAGGTCCGCACTATTAGTCATAAATGCTTTTGGATAGACTTCCATCTTGTCTAAATCATCATTCGCTAAGTAAATCTTTATTGTATCTCCAGTGATCTGCGAACTATCTGACCATACCACAGGATCATCCAGTAGCAAAAATAACGAATCACTATCTTGGTATACTAGTGAATCGCATACTGCTTGCAAACTAGATCGCATGATCTGTACATTATCATCAGCTATTAGATAGTTAATTGTATCTACTATACCTAAAGTATCTGTCATATACTCGCTGTACGATTTCAGTATATCTGATGAGATATAGAGTGTATCATTACCAGAAACATTTTGCATCAATGGTCGACCTCCGTCGTTAGTCGCTTTGACGTATCCAGTAGATTCTTGATAGTCAAGGTAATCTGAGAAAATGGAAATTCCTGCTGACGTATCTTGCCAAATCACATCACCAACAGCATAAGCCGTATTCGATTCTTTGTCATAATCGACAGATTCTGCAGATATTATATAAGGTGGATCTGAAATCACAGATTGCCCTTTCACTTTAAACGCCTCTGTCGTCTTATCGTAATCGATACGTTGACCTTTTACTTTACTATTAGCATTTTCGAAAGTCGCATTTCCTATAAGCTCAGCAGACTCCGTCGTTTCATTATAGACAATAATATCTCCTCTACCAATATCTTCCTTGTTCCGATAATAGGCATCACCTTCCAAACGGATTTCTCCCGTTAACTTGGTATATTCAATGCTCTGAGCACTAGCCTCAACATCTATTTCTTCAAACTGTGCATTCTCCTCAAATAAAGCTACTTCGTCATCCATATCATAGAATCCGCTTTCGCAATAGATATCTCTACTTATCTGCTGGATCCTAGTAGGTCCCATAAAGATAGCTCGTTGTTCATCCGTAAGGAAACTCATAGAATCAGCCCTCATCTTCATGTCCTCTCCTTCGATATATACTTCATCATAAAAGAATGCTTGATCATTATCTACATCGTAATACCCTCTTACAGATTGAAGGCTACTCTTTTCCTGGACCATTATCGCTGTATCTTTGTATGAAGCGACCTTAGTCCTTGTATCATAGATCAATAGATCGCTGTATAGCTTATTACTGCCATTCTCTAAAACAACATCATTATATAGATAGGCTATAGAAGAGTCTCCATGGAAATAAAGGCTATCGGCGAAGGTCCTAATAGTATCATTCTGTATGAAGATTACATTGCCCTTAGCCCAAAGGTTATTCCCTATGACTCTTGCTGTATCACAAAACATAAAAAGGCTATCCTTGTACAATTTCACATCTCCAGAGAATATTTGTTCTGGTTCTTCACGTGATAGATCAGTGATACGCGTCTCAGCAAACTTCACAATTAGTCGATCAGTCTTTGACATATCCTGTGCTTCTTCCTGTTGGGCATACGTTCCAACACTCAGCATCATGGCTACTATAGCTAATATAGATTTATAGATATTGATAACTTATTCCTTGTTTCGTAATTATAAACGTCAGGACCCATGTATTTGACTCCTCCGACAAAGATAATTTCTTGTTAAGATTAAAGTAGTTTCTTCTAAGACAATACCATCTCAGCCAGAGACTGTCCTACACCACAGCCAATGGCAACTCCCATCCCTCCTAGTCTAACGCCAACATATAGACCTTTGTCTACTTCCTCGATAATAGGTTCTTTAGTTTCTCCAACTCCCAAAATTCCACTCCATTCATATTCAAATTGAATAGGACGCTTAGTGATTCTCTCTTCTACAAACGACTTAAGATAAGCCTTTAAGTTATCCGTCTGTCCAAATTGGTCAGTATTCTCTTGTTCTGAATATAGATTACGTGCACCTCCGATCAATATTCGATTATCAATTTCTCGGAAATAGACATAGCCTTGATCAAAGTGATAGCAAGATTGCAACGGATTATTTACTAGAAGCTCAGTCACAAATACTTGATTACGAACTGCTTGCAATGCTAATTGAGGGAGTAATACTCGAGATAAGCCATTAGTACAAACAGCGATTTTCGGTGATTCTATTTCTCTAGTGACTAAGTTGACTACCCCTGAGTATACAGATTGTACATCCACACCATTTAGTATATTGACACCTAGTTTTAATGCCTTTCGTTCTAAGCTAGACATCATATGCATAGGGTTAAGTTCCCCTTCGTATTGATTATATATAGCTTTGCTATGAAATGAATCAGAAAGATATTGATCAACTATTGAAAAGCAATCTTTAAGGCCGATAGCATCACTTACCATTTCATTATACTTATTAATGTCGTTTAGTGCTGTTATCTGCGAAACGTCATCTACCTCCAATACTTCTACTCCACCTCTAGATCTATAAGACATATCTTCTAGAGTTACATTAGATTGCAGTAATTTCAAACCAGCCCATCGCATTTTAAGCAAAGCGATCTGATCTTCGTATTTCATATGTACACTATCAGAAATCAACTCAGTGACACTTCCAAAACATGCAAATCCAGCATTTTTAGTACTCGCACCTGAAGGTATAGTAGATCTTTCTAATACCAATACCTTAAGATCTGGCCTGAATTTCTTTACCGCTATTGCTGTCGACAGGCCGACTATACCTGCACCTATAACGACTAAATCATTATCTTCAAAATAGTACTTCTCTTCCCAATACGATAGATTCAATTTTCCATATCTTTGCTTTCAAGTATCAAGATAGTTATATACCTTGAAAACACACTAACATTGAATAGACATAAAAATCAATCCTCGTGATACAAAGAATACAAAGCCTTTTCTTGTTGCTCTCAAGCGCTGCTTTTTGGACAGAATTCGCCTTACCATTTGCTACTACCGATGTAGCTAGTCAAGGCGTAATGAATGACTTGGTATATAATATACACGATAGCCCAGTATTAATAGGATTAACAATTATCGGTGGTTTAGTAACACTTAGCGCTATCTTTTTATTCAATAATAGACCTCTACAAAAAAGACTCTCTTACTTGGGTGTAGTGATGGCTATCCTACTGCCTCTTATTGCATTCTTACTTATTTATAATGAACGCACCGGTGATGCTTTAAGCACTATTAATTACGACTTAGGAATATTCCCTCCTCTCGTGGCTTTGATCTTTGCAGTATTGGCAGGAAGAGCTATTGGTAAAGATGATAAGTTGGTGAAGAGTATGGATAGATTGAGGTAGAACTAATTACGAATGTCGAATTACAAATTCGGAATGATATAGGAGTCGACAACTAATAAAAAATCTTAGCGCTATGGAGATTAAATCTATTCTAAAGAATATCATATGTAGTGCAGCAGCTCCTACCCCAAAGGTATTGGCTAATGAACATTATGTTTATTTGATTTTCTTTATAGAAGATAACTCTGTTCATGATGCTGAGAACAGCCCTTTCAACAAAGTACCTGTAGATCAGATTACTTCTATCCGATTCAATAAATATGCGAAATATCGATTTGGAAATCCTAATGATGAAACAATAGAGGGATATTCTTATGCTGATTTAGGATTAGAACAATTTTGCTTTCAAAAAATCTTAGGATCTGATTGGATTGAAAATCTTAGAGAATTGAGTGCTCTTGAACCTTTTCATAATGACGCCACTTGGGATGAATACCAGCATATCATAATTCCAATGAAAGATTCTTGCTTTGAAGTCATTTGTAAAGACTATACATTGATGAGTAAAACTTGTCAAACTATGAGAGAAGAAGTTTTGCGATTGGCTGAGTTGGTTTAATTAATTACAAATCAACCTTGGGCATTTCGCAGGATGTATTTTATTCTACTCTTCCTCCTGCACTTCATTTCCCAACTTCTTATCTTCTACGTTATCATTGAGAAAATCATTGAGTTTATCGATATTAAAACTAGATTGCATTTCACCAAATTCATTGATTTTGATATCGAAACCTTTGAGTTCATTGTGGACGTTTGGTTTTCCTTGTTTTTTCATTTTCTTTGGCATAGATGCGTTGTATTGTGTTAAGCTTGAGCGGCAGATATGATCTTCTTAATCTCATTCAATCCATCTCTCATTCTAACTAACACTTCATCACGACCTAGCAGTTCCATCATTTCGAAAAGATCTGGACCTTTCATGGTTCCTGATGTTGCCAATCTGAGTACCGGCAAGATTGCTCCAAATGACAATTCGTTGTCACCGATGTAGCCCTTAATAGCACTTTGAGTACTTTCTGCGTCAAATATTTCTAATGTACCAAGTGTCCCTGTGAGAGCTATAAAATGCGGATCATTATCTTCTTTGTACTTTTTACGAATCATCTTGGCATCATATTCTGAAGGCGATCCAAATAGAAAGTCTCCCACTTTAGGAATGTCGCCTATGGTTTCTACCCTTTCTTTCATCAATCCACATGCCTTCGCTAGATATTCGTCGTTATAATCGGCGCTCACTTCTGATCTGATCATGGCCGCTAGGACTTCATTTGCAGTTTTGATGATATATTGCTGATTGTACCATTTAGCTTTATCATAATCGAATCTTGCGCCGCTCTTCACAATACGCTTGATGCTAAATGAATTTACTAATTCATCTAATGAAAATATTTCTTGTTCCGTACCAGGATTCCATCCCAGGAATGCTAAGAAATTGATCACTGCATCTGGTAAAAAGCCAAATTCTCTAAATCCGGAATATAACTCTTCTTCGTTACCTGGATTCCACTCTAATGGAAATACAGGAAGCCCAAACTTAGCTCCATCACGCTTACTCAACTTACCTTTACCTGTGGGCTTGAGTATCAAAGGTAGATGAGAAAACTGTGGTGCTTCCCAACCCATAAACCTATACATCAATACGTGATGTGCAGTACTACTGAGCCACTCCTCTCCTCGGATAACGTGAGAGATTTTCATAAGATGATCGTCTACGATATTCGCTAAATGATAAGTAGGCATTCCGTCACCCTTGAGTATCACTTTATCATCTAAGTCTTGAGTATTGAAAGTTACTTCTCCTCTTACTAAATCAGTGATCATTACATCTTCGTTCGCAGGCATCTTAAGTCGAATCACATATTTGACACCACTTTCCAGTTTTAATTTTAATTCATCAGCAGATAAGGTGAGACCATTTTTCATTTTAACACGAGTCTTAGCGTCATATTTCGCATTGACATCTTGAGTTCGCATCAAATCTAAATCCGCAGGCGTATCCCAAGCATAATAGGCATTACCTTGCTCCACCATTTGAATAGCATATTTAGCATAAAAGTCCTTACGCTCAGATTGACGATAAGGACCATAATCTCCACCAAATCCTGGACCTTCATCGGGAGTCAATCCAAACCAATTCAAAGCCTCTACTATGTAATCTTCTGCTCCAGGTACATATCTATTTTGATCAGTATCTTCTACTCTTAATATAAATGTACCGCCTGCATGCTTTGCAAACAGATAATTGTACAATGCTGTACGTACGCCTCCAATATGTAATGGCCCTGTTGGACTCGGTGCAAATCTTACTCTTACATCACTCATAATGCTATATTCAATCATGAAATTTTAATAGAACTAATATCCAGCCTATTGACAATCTAAATTCAATTATCACCGAAATACATCCAATTCGAGGCCTATTTTCCTAATTTTATATGGTTTACACAAAAAATATTCATCAAAAAGTCACATTTCTTCTGTTCTTGCCGTTATTGAGATGTAAAGTAATCCTATTTAAAGGATAATATCAAATACCTAGATGTACATAATTAAGACTCCGAAGGTCATACGAAAGCTGTTTCCTAACTATTTGTGGAATAAATCTAGAAAGAAGCCTTATGTCTATTTCACTTTCGATGATGGGCCGATACCAAAAGTCACACCTTGGGTTCTTGATACTTTAAAATCGTATGATATGCACGGTACCTTCTTCTGTGTAGGAGATAACGTACGCAAACATAGCAAGATATACAATAGATTAATTGCTGAAGGCCATAGTGTAGGTAACCATAGCTACTCTCATAAATCTGGTTGGGGAAGTGATGTTGAGAAATACTTGGATGATGTAGAGCTATGCAGCTCGTTTGTACAATCAGACCTATATAGACCACCATATGGTAGGCTTAAACCGCTACAAGCTGAAGCGATCAGAGATCAATATCAGATAGTAATGTGGGATGTACTCAGTGGAGATTTTGATCAGAATATCACAGCAGAACAATGCTATCAGAATGTGATCCAAAATTTAAAACCTGGATCAATAATTGTTTTCCATGATAATATCAAATCATTTGTTACTTTGAAAGAAGTACTTCCAAGAGTAATTGAATATTGTCAATCCCGAGGATTATCATCCAAGGGTATTAGATACAATAGGGTCAAGAAGGAACTGGAAATAGCCTAATACAACAAATCAAGGTACTAAATATTTTTTATTCGATTAGGGGAATCTCAATTGAGTAATAAAATCTTAAGTTTCTATATTATATTTATAGCGATCAAGTCAACGTGAGATTTTTCTTTATAGCTAGACTACTTTCCGAGAATTCTTTCTACTTTGATCCTAAGCAAATGAAAGCATGGTGTCAGAAAGGCTATGAATTTGCCGTCAAAAAAATCAAAGAATATAATGCCCGAAAAACAATATAAAAAAATCAATGTACACGGTCATCTACTACCTAATCCGGAGCAGATACCTCAATTCATGAAGGATAAAGGTTACTTCTGGATAGAGAATGACAGGTCCTACATGTGCCAGGGCAATTGGAAAAGACCTATCACAGCACCGAGTTTCTTCTTAGATGAAAAGCTACAGTGGATGGACGATCAGCATATCGATCATATGGTAGTCATCACCCTTTCACAGCTATATGCTAACGGATTACCAAAACAAGCTGCAAAAGATATGCACTCTTGGTACAATGATTATCAAGGACTACTGCAAGCTCAACATAATGATAGACTGACATGTGGCATGGTTATACAGCCAGCATACATGGGCCAAGCACTCAAAGAAATAGAACGTTGCGTCACCAAATTAAAACTAAAAGTACTCTGCCTACCTACACACTATCAAGATCAAGATGGACAATGGCGCAATACTGCACACGAGTCTGTAGATGAGATATGGGAGCTAGCCAACGAACTCGGTTTAGCAGTAGAAGTACATCCATATGATGGTCAGAAGATTATTTCCCTCGAAGATAAGACTTGGAGATTTCACTTGGTATGGATGTGCGCACAGACAGCTGATCATTATCATGATTATACGCTTAGCAATCATCACAATAGATTTCCAAATATCCGAGTATGCTACGCTCACGGTAATCAATATGCCATAATGAATCAAGGCCGAAGACGACAAGGATTTGACGGTCGACCTGATCTCTTTAAAGGAAAGACACATCCTGATAACGCCATCGGACATCCTAATATATTCTTTGATACATTGGTACATGATCCACTATCCCTTGAGATGCTTATCCGTAGACATGGTGTATCACAAATAGTCGCTGGATTAGATGATCCATATCCACTTGGAGAAATGGATGGTATCACGGATGGCTATCCAGGAAAAGTAATCGATGAAGTAGTAGAAAGTGGAGTGATTACCGCATCTGATCGCAAGGAAATTTGGAATGATAATGTGCTTAGGTGGATTGGGAAATGAGAAATAATTCCCAATGACTATTTCCTTAAGGTCGTAACTCGATCTTGAATTTTCAGGCGTAATATAGTTTTCTAATTAATTGAGCTATTAAAATTTTGCATTTATATGATCACACCTGCAGCCTCTTCAAAGGAACAGATATGCCAATCATGCAAGGGCTAATGAATAAAAATAGCTTCAGTTTCATTAATTGATTTTTCTATCATTTTATTAATATTGGTTCACTTCATGTCCTAAATATCTACCATTGAAGGAATTATAGGGATTATGAAATTTTCTTTTCTACAACTTTTAATAATAATTTTACATTTCATCTAGAATCAAAAAACAAGCGGGATTATTCCACTTGCTTTTTTAAATTAAATTTCTGTTTATTTAATAATAATAAACTAATATAATGGTGAATTTTCCTTAACCAAACATACCCCCTAGCTGGTCCACAGCAGCCTGCAACCCACTTGCATCACTACCTCCAGCACTTGCATAAAACGGTTGACCACCTCCGCCACCTTTGATGTTTTTTGCCAGCTCGCTGACCATGTTGCCTGCGTGTAGACCTTTTTCTGTGAGCGCCCTACTTACTGATAGTTGTAGTTGTGGCTTCTCTCCATCAATACCAAATAGGATGACACAATCGCCTATAATTTGCTCGATACTCCCAGCTAGTGATTTAGCAGATTTACTATCGAGTCCTTTAAGAATGGTACGTATTACTTTTACACCATTAATGTCTTCTGCTGACTTAATCAAATCTTCTTTCATGTTTCCAGCCTGGGCAGCCATTAATTTCTCAATCTCTTTTTTCAATACTTTGTTCTCTTCTTGTAGATCTTGTATTCCCGCAGTCAAATCTTTAGGATTCTTAAATAATTCTTTCACTTCTGTGAGTTGACCGATTGCGTCTGATACAAATTTCTCCGCTGCTTCTGCTGTAATCGCTTCGATACGCCTTACCCCTGCCGATATGGCGCTTTCGGATGTAATCTTCATCAATCCTATCTGTCCAGTAGCATCTACGTGACAGCCTCCACAAAGCTCACGGCTAAAGTCTTCGTCGAATGTGATCATACGTACAAACTCTCCGTATTTCTCACCGAAGAGCATCATTGCTCCTGCTTCCTTAGCATCTTGTACAGATATATTTCTATTTTCGATCAGAGATATATTTTCTCTAATTTTTGCATTTACTAATTGCTCTACCTCTTTGAGTTGCTCCTTTGATACTTTCTCAAAATGCGAGAAATCAAATCTGAGATATTCATCTTTTACTAACGATCCTTTTTGTTGAACATGTATACCCAAAACTTGTCTTAGTGCTGCATGTAATAGGTGCGTCGCAGAGTGATTATTTTCGGTCAGTGCTCTTCTTGTAGCATTTATTTTAGCATCTACTAATGTAGACGCATCTGTAGGTAATTCGTTTACAAAGTGAATGATAAGGTCATTCTCTTTTTTCGTATCATAGACTATTATCTTTTGGTCTCCTGCTATAATTTCTCCCTTATCTCCTACTTGTCCTCCTCCCTCTGCATAGAAAGGTGTTTTATCAAGAACCACTTGATAGACAGGCTTACCTTTTTCTTTGAGCGTTCTGTATTTATTAATCTTCGCGTTTTTTACCTCTTGCTCATCATATCCATAAAATTTTACTTCTTCGGTATCGTGCACTGGAACCCAATCTCCAGTCTCTCTTTTACCATCATCACGACCTCTTACTCTTTGCTCTTCTAGTGCTACTTCAAATCCTATATCGTCTATTTGCCATCTATGCTCTTCTGCAATCATACGAGTTAAATCGATAGGAAATCCGTAGGTATCATACAATTCAAATGCTTGCTTTCCAGTCATTTTATTATTCTCTACATCAAGATTTTCGATACGACGAAGTCCTCCAGCTAATGTTCTTAGAAATGATTTTTCCTCTTCCAACACTACTTTCTCTACGAATCCTCTTTGTGCTTCTAACTCAGGGAATACATCCTTGAATTGTTCCGCGAGCATCGGCACTAACTTATTGAGAAACGGCTCATTCATATTTAAAAAAGAGTAGTAATATCTTACAGCTCTTCGTAAAATACGACGAATAACATATCCAGCTCCAGTATTACTTGGAAGTTGGCCATCTGCAATGCTAAATGATACTGCTCTGACGTGATCCACAATTACTCTCATCGCAATGTCTGTCTTTTCATCTTCAGCATACTTATTAGTATATGCAATACCTGACTCTTTTTCTATATATTGAATCATCGGTAAGAAGATATCCGTCTCATAGTTAGACGTCTTAGCTTGCATAGCTAGACACAATCTTTCGAAACCCATTCCTGTATCAATATGTTTTGCAGGTAAATTTTCCAGTGACCTATCCGAATTTCTATTGAATTGAATAAAAACTAGATTCCATATTTCGATCACCATTGGATCATCTATGTTTACTAGATCTCTTCCTGGCACTTTAGCTCTTTCTTCATCTGATCTTAGATCAACATGTAGCTCTGAACAAGGTCCACACGGTCCAGTTTCACCCATTTCCCAAAAGTTATCTTCCTTTCCACAATATAAAATTCTATCTTTTGGTAGGAATTGTCCCCACAATCCTGCAGACTCTTCATCACGTCCAAGTCCTTCATTATCATCTCCACCGAAGACAGTTGCATAAATACGACTAGGATCCAACTTGTACACCTCAGTGAGTAATTCCCAGGCCCAAGAAATCGCCTCAGTCTTGAAATAATCACCAAAAGACCAATTTCCTAGCATTTCGAACATAGTATGATGATAAGAATCACGACCTACTTCTTCTAAATCATTATGTTTCCCTGAGACCCTTAGACACTTTTGTGTATCGGCTACACGTTTTATTGCAGCATCTTTGTTGCCCAAAAAGTAATCTTTAAATTGATTCATACCCGCATTGGTAAACATCAAAGTAGGGTCATTCTTTACTACTATAGGGGCAGAAGGCACAATCTTGTGTCCTTTACCTTTGAAGAAGTCAAAAAATGTTTGACGAATTTGATTGGATGTCATATTACTACTCATGCTGCTTAAAATGCTTTAGAAGTGGTTTAACACTCCATTATTTTATTAATGTCACATATAACTAAAACTAATATGTTCTATAATTTTTTGATAACTTGATAAAGATCAATAATTTAGAGATATAGCATATTTATATATGATAAGTATATTTTTAATTTTACAATGTTTTGGAAAATCGGATGTCAAGGGTTACTTTTGATCAACGTTATAAATCGAACATAAGGATTTTCTATTAATACAAAAGTAGCTAAATATTAAATAATAATTAAGCCTGACACCAATTACAATAGAGGAATTATCGCTGTTTATTCCCCAGAATTGAGACTACAAACACTCACATTAATTCTTTTTAAAAACGATAATCAATTCTTCAAATTGCATAGGTAAATCTAGGTTTTTATTCGAAGTTATTACCTTTAGATAGGAGACAATGAGAAAGGAAAAATACGTCTATAACCAACAGACACTTCAGTTTGAAAAGCTGAGGCTGACATTAAGGGAAAAAATTTTTCGCTTTGCTGGAATTTGCTGTTCAATCATTTTTGTATCAGTAGGCGTGTTCTCATTGGGATATAAATATTTTCCAACTCCGTTGGAGAAAGCTCTAGATAGAGAACTCACTGAGATGGAGTATCATTACTCTAATCTTTCCTCTGACTTTCAAGATATCGCAGCCGATGTAGAAAGACTTCAGCAGAAAGACAAAGATGTGCACCGAATGATCTTCGGAATGGAGCCTATCGATGATGCGATATGGAATGGTGGTATCGGAGGTAGTAAAAGATACAATCACCTAGAAGATTTTGAAAAAACTGGAGAGATGATAACTGAATCTCTTTCTAATGTCGAAAAGCTTAAAAGAAAAATAAGTATCCAGAGCAATTCTCTTGATTCGCTGTTTATCCTCGCGAAGTCAAAAGAAGAGAGATTGGCTTCAATTCCGTCTATAAAGCCTATCCAAGAAAATAAACTCACACGAAAAGTAAAACACTTGTCTGGTTATGGAATCAGACTTCACCCTGTACACAAAGTAAAGAAATTCCATAAAGGAATTGACTTTACTGCTCCAAAGGGAACTGCAATCCAATCTACTGGTAATGGTAAAGTTATCAGAGTAGAGAAAAGAAGAAGTGGGTATGGCACTAATGTGATTATAGATCATGGCTATGGCTTCACATCTTTATATGCCCACATGAAGACAGTAAATGTTAAGAAAGGGCAGAGAGTATCTAAAGGTCAAAAAATAGGAACCGTAGGATCTACGGGTACTTCAACAGCGCCCCACCTTCATTACGAAGTACGTATTAATGGTAAGGCTGTCAATCCAATAGATTACTGTCTAGATGGTCTATCCCCAGAAGAATATAAAGAACTAATAGAAAAAGCAACTGTAGAGAATCAGTCATTTGACTAATCTTCAATAAGAATAAATAGTATTAACTATACTACCAACATAAATAATTAGGAACCTTTACAATAATGCTAGAGCATTACTGATACTTTCCATTTATTTTCTGAAAGATTTTTTATCTGTCCAATCTAGTTAAGCTAAAATAACACTGCTTTCACTCTAATTATTGAAATTGTAAAGGCACAATTGGCATTCATGTTAATTACTTAGTCCATACACCCAATATTTTATTTTACTTTCTCTAGTCTCAATACTGCCAAAAATGCCATTAATCCCATCCCTATCTCCAATGCATCTTCGTCTATATCAAAATTAGGTGTATGAACTGGAGAGGTTATTCCTTTCGCTGAATTACCCGTACCTAATCTGTAAAAGCAAGCATCACTTACTTGAGAGAAATATGAGAAGTCCTCAGCTGTCAATCTCATCGGAAGTTCGACTACGTTTTCTTCACCGAGATAATCGATCATAACTTGGTGTACAAAATCCGTCTCTGCGGCATGATTAATCAAACATGGATATCCTATTTGTATATCTACATCGCAGGATCCACCCATGGACTGAGCAGTATGTTGAGCTATCTTTTTTATATGTTCATGCGCTTGGTAACGCCACTCTTCATTCATTGTTCGAAATGTACCTTCAATACGCACTATATCTGGAATCACATTAGTCGCTCCACCATCACTGTTGATCTTTCCAAATGACAGTACCGATGGTATATTAGGGTTACAATGTCTAGACACGACAGCTTGTAAGGCCTCTAGTATACGCGCTGAAAGTAAAACGGTGTCTATACAATTATGTGGAAGTGCTCCGTGACCTCCAAGACCAGTGACTTTAAGATATATCTCATCCGCAGACGCCATATACATTCCTGATCTATATCCTACCTTGCCAACATCTAGCGGAGGGTGTACATGTTGACCGTAAATTGATATGGGCTTAGGATCTGACAATACTCCTTCTTTGATCATAATTGAAGCCCCGCCTGGCAATTTCTCTTCCCCAGGTTGGAATATTAATCTTACTGTGCCTTTGATACCATCTTTCAATTCCCATAAGATCTTAGCTACACCCATGAGACTGGCAGTATGCACATCGTGACCACAAGCATGCATCTTTCCCTCATTGGTAGACTTGTAAGCCACATCGTTGGCTTCTTGTATAGGAAGTGCATCTATATCTCCTCGAAGAGCGATAGTGGGTCCTTCTTGCCCTCCTTCTATAGTTGCTACAACACCGTGTTCAACCCAACCAGTTGTATGAGGTATTCCTAAATCTGATAGATATTTAGCAATATACTTACCTGTGTTTTCCTCTTCGAATGAGAGTTCAGGGTACATATGTAAGTGCCTACGATGCTTGATGATCTCAGCTTTATATTCTGCCGCTAAATCTTTTATTTCTTGAAGGATATCCATGAATTCTTATTTTTAATTTTAAGATTTAGAGACAATATAATAAACATTACTATGTCAGATTTTTACCTCGATACTGATTTATGTTAAGTAATAACAAATGTACGAAATTCATTCCCTTGGAATCGAACTCTAGCCTATCTTGTCCAAACTGTGGTGCAAGCATGTCTTATAATTCAAAGTATTGTGAAGGACGCGAGCAAAAAAGATCAACTCTCGCCTTAATAATATTGATCTGCTTAAAGATTTTATTACAAACATATCCCATTTAGATGGTCGTCTATTTAAAAGTATCAGACACAAATGAAAGCCTGTATATCTAACCAAATAATATATCGCAAGAGGAAGAAAAATCTTTATAAAAATAAATAAGTTTCATTCTGGTCATTTTAGTTCTACTATTCTTTCTGCTCAACCGTAAAATGAATTGTATAGCATTTGACAAAAGAAATATAGATGGAATCTCTATATTCCATCTATAGAAATTTGCTGTAAAATATGACTCTACCCTATGTTTTTTAATACCTAATTTAAGTGTAGACCAAGAACTTGAATTGCGGCATAGAATATTTAGTGACGTGAGAGAAAATTTTACGAAATTTTTTATTAACAACAAATTTATTTTCCGGAAAATAAAAGGATATGATCTCACAAGAGTATAATCCATATTCTGTGGATTCAGATAGTATTTTTGATAAGCTTAGTCTTATTAAATGGTAAGATTAATTATTCATTAAGTAACTCATCAAAATAGATTAAGATAGAAATAGATTAAGATAGAAATAGAGGTAGTACATATTTTATAAGTAAATTGATCTAGAGAGTGATCTTATTCATATTTTTAAATTGACATTCTAATATCTAATATGTAATCGATTAAGATTTCTTAGGAGTAATACTTGATCGTCCCACACTTCATAATATCGAGCATAATCTTGATTAGTATTGCGCTGTTGCTCATTGGTAAGAGGCAATTTTATATTACTATCTAAAGAAATTACGGCTGACGTAATGTTTGGCATATTTTCATAAGTGCCTTTGCTGGGAATATAGGACACCCAAGTCATTTTACCTATGAATACTTGCCAAGTATGAGATATACTTTTCCAACGAAATCTATTAAGAATTAAGATTAATGGAGACAGCAGTAATATTAATAAACTACTCCAAATATCAAATACTCTTTTCTGTCTTTTGCTATAAGGTTGATCTAATCGATACTGAAGATCTGCGGAATAGTATTCTCCACTATGATTTTTACTATTGCTTCCAATCACACCTATGTATTGATCGCCTCCTATTTTGTATTGATATCTATCTCCTAACGCATTCATAAATGACATGATATCATGATAATTCATATCCTTGGAGCTAAATACAATTTCATCAACCTCATATTCCTGAGCGATTTGAACTAGGTTATCTATCGAACCTACAGTCTTTTCAGATTGCAATTTTTCATTTATCGATACATTGCCTATGAGCTGCAAATTACCACTAGACTTTAAAATCATCTCCTTGATATACGCTGTACTTAATTCCGATGCTGCGATAAGTACATTGAGTTTTGGATTACGACTTAAAGTCCATTTACGACGAATAGATCTATTCCATAATAAGGTAGTAATCCAACAGATAATTAAAGTTGCAGCAGCGCCAATCAGAAGTACTGCTCTACTACTCCGATAAGCCAATGGCAACAGAGCATATATTACTAATATCAATATAGTCCCTATACTAACACCTCGCAATAATGACTTGGCATTACTCACTTTGGAATAATGACCGTAGATGGCTAAACAGAGTACCCATATCAGAGTATAGACAACCAGATTGGCATACATTGGAGTACCCTCGTAATATTCTACATCATTATAATAGTATCTACCCCATAGCCATTTCGCTCCATGAAGATTCGCTAAAATTAACCCTGCATCTACAATTGGATATTTTAGCCGATCCCAAAGCCTCCGTACTAAGCTGATCCCTGCTATAAAATATATGGCCATGGAAAGCATTAATACAAAGAATGATGCGGTTCGACCACTATAATGTTTTTTGACATAGATAATCATAGCATTGTAGAATACCTTAACGTAGTTGACGCTAGATTTCTTTGTGCTTTCTCCTTTATAATGAATTATCTGTGTCTCTGGATAATACAATATCCTATAACCCGATTGCTTGATTCTATATGATAGGTCTATATCTTCTCCATACATAAAAAACGATTCGTCTAGCAATCCTGAGTTATCTAAAGCAGATCTTCGCATCAACATAAATGCACCACAGAGCACATCTATATCATGTGTTTTATTTTCATTGAGATAAGTAAGATTATATCCTCCCAAAATTTTACTACTAGGGAACATTGAGGACAAACCCAACAACTTCATCAAACTATTCCATGGTGTTGGAAAGCTACGCTTGCTCTCTGGCAGGAAAGTACCTGTGCCATCTATCATTTTGACACCTAATGCACCTATATCTGATTCTGCTTTCATCCTGGCGACAGACATAGCAAGAGTATATTCTTCTAATACAGTATCAGGATTGAGCAGCAATACAAACTCTCCTTTACTTATCCCTATCCCTTGATTATTACCTTTAGAGAAGCCTGGGTTATTTTTATTGGCAATGATTGTAGTCTGTGGAAAATGATCTCGGATCGCTTCTACACTTCCATCTGAAGAATTATTATCTACAACAACCACTTCTATCGACAATCCATCTAATTGAGACTGATATATAGAATGCAACGTCTGCAGTACAAACTGCCGAACATTATAATTTACTATGATGACGCTGAGACCTATCATATTTAATGTCCTACACTATAGGGTAATCGTGATCTGATACTACGTCCCAGAGTAACTTCGTCTGCATATTCTAACTCTCCACCGAACGCCACACCTCTAGCGATCGTAGTCACCTTAAGTTTATCTAGATCTATAAGCTTAGTGATGTAATAAATCGTGGTTTCTCCTTCTATCGTAGGACTAAGTGCCATAATGAGTTCATCTATCTCTTGCTCTTTAACTCGTTGCACTAATTGATCTATATTAAGCTGATCTGGACCGATTCCATCCATCGGCGATATCACTCCGCCCAAAACATGATATAATCCACTAAATTCTTGAGTTTCCTCAATGGCAATTACATCTCTGATACTTTCTACAATACAGAGTACTTTCCTATTACGTACAGGATTAATACAGATCTCACATTCGTCTAGATCTGAGATATTATGACAATGTACACAATATTTGATTTGCTCCTTGAGTATACCTAATACATTCGCAATCTTCTTGGCTTTGTTCGTCTCATCATCGATCAAATGCAGCGCAAGTCTGAGTGCAGATTTTTTACCTATACTAGGTAGGCTACTGAGGGCATTAACTGTATCTTGCAGGAGTTTGGAGGAAAGATTCAAATTTGTTTAAAGATTGGTGAAAACATGACTAATATATTTCAACGTAAAAATAGGCATTTTGCTTATGACATTAGAGCGGCTATCTCTAATAAGTAACGAAGAATGAATTAGCGAAAGTGTAAATATTACACATAGACCGTTAAAACAATGTCTCCAAAGAACTATTGGCAATACATCATATTAAAGTAATACCATTCACAAAGGTTAGATTATTGCAAAAAAAAGCTGGTGTATTAGCGCTGAAAAGTTAATTTTGGAATCTGATTCGTCCTTTAGAGGGCTTCGAAACAAAATTGAAATATAGAAACAACAATATAATATGGCTGAGATCATAAGAATGCCAAGACTAAGTGATACCATGGAAGAAGGTAACATTGTGTCATGGCTCGTAAAAGAAGGAGATAAAGTATCACCTGGAGATATACTAGCAGAAGTGGAGACCGACAAAGCTACCATGGAACTTGAAAGCTTTAATGAAGGTGTTCTCTTATATATAGGTGTGAAAGAAGGGCCCGTACCTGTAGATGGTATCATTGCCATTATCGGTAAAAAAGGATTTGATTATAAAAAAATGCTTGCAGAGGCAGAAAGTGCACTTCCAGCGGCTGCAAAAGTAGAGGCGGCTCCTGCTCAAACTGAAGCACCAGCGACTCCCGCACCAACGGCCAAAATTGCTTCTGCTCCAATAGAAGTTGTAGAGGCTAATTATATTACTGATAGAGTTCTCGCTAGTCCTCTTGCGCGTAGCTTGGCTGCCGAGAAGGGATACAATCTTGAACAAATTTCAGGTTCTGGAGAAGGTGGACGTATTGTCAAAAGAGATGTAGAGACATATATTCCATCTGAATCGTTAGCAGTAAGTAATGGAAAGCAAGCAACAAGAGCATTAGTAGCAGATATACAATATGGTGATGCTCCGGTATCACAGATGCGTAAGGTAATCGCACGTAGACTCAGCGAGAGCAAGTTTGGAGCACCTCATTTCTATCTCACAGTAGAGATCGATATGGGTAATGCAATGGCTGCTCGTAAGCAGGTTAATGCTCATCCAGATATCAAAATATCATTTAATGATATCATCATAAAAGCTTGTGCAATAGCACTAAGAAAGCATCCGGCGATCAATTCTTCATGGCATGGAGATAAGATTACTTACCATGAAGAGATCAATATCGGTGTGGCTGTAGCTATTCCTGATGGCCTTATGGTACCCGTGGTACGTGATACAGACCTCAAGTCATTGACTCAGATCAATGCTGAAGTAAAAGATCTAGCAGGAAAAGCAAGAAATAAAAAACTATCTACTGAAGAGATGACTGGAAATACTTTCACGATCTCTAATTTAGGAAATTTCGGTATTGAAGAATTTACAGCGATCATCAATCCTCCAGATGCATGTATTCTAGCAGTAGGATCTATAATGCAAAAACCAATTGTAAAAGATGGTGAAATCGTAGTGGGTAATATGATGAAAGTAACACTTTCTTGTGACCATAGAGTCGTAGATGGTGTGACTGGAGCTAATTTCCTTGCGACTGTGAAGGGTATGCTGCAGAGTCCGTTGATGATGCTCGCATAATTCAGCGGAGCTTAATTATAAAGTTCAAGTCCAAGTGTCAAGTTCAAGTGTCAAGTTCAAGTTCAAGTTCAAGTTCAAGTTCAAGTTCAAGTTTAACAAACTAGATTTGGCTTGAGTGGTTTAAATAAAGAATTGAGAATATATTTTTGGAAAGGAGATTCATTTAAAAATGAGTCTCCTTTTTGATTGCATAGTGCTTCACTATATAACTTGATCCATCTGGATGAGTACTATTAGTTTATCATCTAATACTTTTTAATATAGCTCTATTAGATAACTTCAACAGCTATATCTTACATTTGCGGCCCATGTCCATTTCTATATTCAAATATTTTCAAACTGATGTGAGTAGTATTTCTCTTCCTGAGAGATTTACGTTTCCATTTTACTATGATCCACATCCATTAGCCCTAGTGGCAGCGAAAGAATTACAAGATTACCTGTCTGTACAGACTGACTTTACTCACGATTTTGGAATTGATGGCGTTGGTGTGGGGAAGATGTTTGGTGTATTGATAGTTAGAAATGCGGAAAATGAATTGGGCTACATCCAAGCATTCTCTGGAATGATGTCTAGTCAAACTGTAGTGAATGGGTTTGCTCCACCAGTGTATGACATACTTGACCCTGAGAGCTACTTTCAGAAAAAAACGAGAGTACTTGCACTCCTTACCGAAGCAATCCAATCTTTACAAATCGATCCTTCGCGCCAAAGTATGAAAACTCAGTATGAACTAATAGAATCCAACTATTATCAAAAGTTCAAAGAGCAGAAAGCGAAACACAAATCAGATAAGAGAGCTCGAAAACTGATACGAGAGGAAAAACAAAACAACATTCCAGAAGAGGAGTACAAATTTTTACTGACACGTCATAAGCAAGAAAGTCTGAATGCTCAATTTCTTCTACAATCATATGGAGAATACATCGACCAAGAATTAGCGCTTGCCAAAGTAAAGTATTTAACATCATCTATTAAATTGGACGCTCTTAAGCAAAAACGAAAATCGAAATCGAACGCACTACAGCAATGGCTTTTTGATCAATATAACTTCCTCAACATATCTGGAGAAAAACGTAATGTGATTGATATCTTTCGCAATAGAGTGGTAGATGTTCCCCCATCAGGTACTGGAGATTGCGCAGCACCAAAAATGTTACAATATGCATTTTCTAATGGCTTGAATCCTGTAGCTATGGCAGAATTTTGGTGGGGGAAATCCCCTAATTCTGAGGTCAGAAAACATGGCAACTTCTATTCTGCATGCAGAGGTAAGTGTGAACCCGTACTCGGACATATGCTCCAAGGTATTGATGTAGATCCGAATCCTTTTCTCACTAATCAAGCACTAGGAAAGATACTAGAAACCATCTATGAAGATGAGTATATCTGTGTGATCAACAAGCCTACAGAATTTCTATCTGGTCCTGGTAAATATGTCACAGACTCTGTACAAGAACGTATGAAAGACAAATATCCAGAATCAACTGGGCCTTTGATCGTACATAGGTTAGACATGTCAACGTCTGGATTGCTAGTGATCGGTAAGACAAAGGAAATATATACTCAACTACAATTACAATTCGTCAAACGAACGGTCAAAAAAAGATACATAGCCTTACTCGACGGCGTAGTAACGAATGACGAAGGATATATAGATTTACCCTTGCAACTTGATATCAATAATAGGCCTTACCAAAAGGTTGAGTATGAGTTTGGGAAATCTGCTCGAACGCGCTTTGAAGTAATAGAAAGAAAAGCTGGAAAAACTAAAATCTACTTCTACCCTGTCACTGGACGTACGCATCAATTGAGAGTTCATGCTGCACATGTTGATGGATTAAATGCTCCTATTGTAGGTGATGATTTGTATGGAGTGAAAGGCGATCGCTTACATTTACATGCGGAGTCGATTACGTTCACACATCCTGTGACTGGAGAGGAAGTTACATTGAGCGTGGAGGCGGAGTTTTAATCTTTTATAAGTAAGCGTTAGCCACATCATGTTTGTGTCCCTTTGAAAGGACTACATGGATGATGGCATTTGGCAATAATGTTTTTCAACATTACTTAGTCTGCTCTACCGAGATCCTTGTACTATGCATCATACGTAATCTCCAGCCTGTTTCAGTAGGGATTATGAGTGCACTCTCTAACCAATGCCCTTCCCAGACCAAACTGTCACCTTGATAGAAGTCTCCATAATTATCATAAGCGATGTTGATAACATCACCGTATTTCTCAATGATATGGTACTCCATACGGTTGACTCTCTTGGGTAAACTTTCTCGGTCAAGAGATGTTTTCATGAATAGCTTTATACGATCATTATTCCAGATTTCACCGTGCTCGAGTATGTAGAAATCTTTCGTGTAATAATCTAATATTTTGGTAGAATCCATTCCTCCCCAAAGATCATCAAATGATCCTTGGATCAAGCCTTTTGCAGTCCTAGTTTCCTCTTCAGTAATGGTATTTGTAATAATACTTGCTGAACTATCTACGGCAACCTGGGTATTTTGATATGACTCCTGCAATTCATCGTATGCTGCCGACTTATCATAGGCAAAATATAATGAGCCTATAAGGCAAAGTATAAAAAGTGATGCAATTCCAAATGTGCCTTTTGGTGAAGTGATAGACATGGTGGTTGATATTTGATGTTGTATGAAACTCAATATACAACTCTCCGATTACAAATTCATATCACGCATACTCTCAGCTTTATTTCTCTCTAAGAAGGCATCTATTGTTTCAAAATGCTCTCTTACTCGTTTATCTTTAAATTCGAAAACTTTCTCTGCAATCCCTTTTAAGAAATCTCTATCGTGAGAAACTAGTATCAAAGTACCATCAAATGCTAATAAAGCATCCTTGAGTACATCCTTGGATCTGAGGTCAAGGTGATTAGTAGGCTCATCCAGAATCAATAAATTGTTCGGCTCTAACAATAACTTTACCATCGCTAGCCTTGTCTTTTCTCCTCCAGATAGTATGCTTACTTTTTTATCTATATCCTCTCCAGAAAACATAAATCCTCCCAAGAGGTGTTTGATCTGCGTACGTATTTCACCTTTGGCAACTTCATCTACAGTCTCAAACACAGACAACTTAGGATCTAATAATGAAGCTTGATTTTGCGCAAAATACCCAATCTCAATATTGTGACCTATTTGGCATTTACCTTCTACTTCTATCTCTTGCATAATGGCCTTGATCATTGTAGACTTTCCTTCACCATTACGACCTACAAAAGCTATTTTTTCACCACGCTCAATAGTCATACTCGCTTGCTCAAATACGGTATAATCACCATATTTCTTAGTCAGATCTTCGACAATCACAGGGTAATCACCAGATCTTGGAGCGGGAGGAAATCGCAATCTTAGTGATGCGCTATCCACTTCATCTATCTCTACGATCTCTAGTTTCTCTAGCATTCGCTCTACTGAGGATACTTGATTGGTCTTAGAATACGTCCCTTTGAATCGCTCTACAAATCGCTCTTGCTCTGCTATAAATTTCTTCTGTTCTTTAAAAGCTTTCAATTGAGTCTCTCTTCTCTCCTTTCTGAGTTCGATGTAATGTGAATAGCTAGCCTTATAATCATATATACGGCCCATTGTCACTTCAATAGTACGATTCGTAATATTATCAATAAATGCTCTATCGTGCGATATCACCATTACTGCGTTAGCCTTATTGACTAAGAAATCCTCTAGCCAGAGTACCGATTCTATATCGATATGATTGGTAGGCTCATCTAAGAGAATAAGATTTGGCCTCTGTAACAGTATCTTGACTAGTTCTATCCGCATTCTCCAACCACCAGAAAATTCGCTGGTTTGACGATTCATATCCTCTTGCTTAAATCCTAATCCCTTGAGTGCTTTTTCTACTTCCGCTTCGTGATTGACTTCTTCTAGATTGTAAAATCGTTCTCCGATATCTGAAGATTGCTCTATAAGTTTCATGTATTCGTCAGATTCGTAGTCTTTACGTATCATCATTTGCTCATTGAGGTCGTCGAGTTGCTTCTTGAGAGTAAAGTACTCCTTATAGGCTTTTGACGCTTCCTCGGATACTGTACAGTCATCTTCAGTCAGTAGATGCTGTGGTAAATAGCCTATCTTGATGTGCTCTGATTTAATAATTTTACCTCGATTAGCAGTCTGTACACCAGCGATTATTTTCATCATAGTAGACTTCCCTGCACCATTCTTGCCCATAAGAGCGATCTTGTCATTTTCATTGATGACAAATGATACATTTTTGAAGAGTGTATGCCCGCTAAATTCTACAGCTATTCCGTCTACAGATATCATGTTTCGCTACTTTTGGATAATGAGCGGCGAAGGTAGGAAATTCATTAATTATTGATTGTTAATAAATAATTCAATTCTACAAATGTAGAGTAACTTTACAATTTTAAATTACTTTTTACAATACCAACAATCCAATCTCTCTAATGGCGGTCATCGAATCTCCAAACCAAAACAAAGTGAAATCATCTAAGCTTTCTTCATAACTCGATTTCAATTGTCCAAAAGTCATAATAGAACCCTCATCTATTTTAAGGTCTTCTAGATTATCGATTAGCCATTGGCCTTTATCCGAGACCATAGATATTTCATGTGATGAACGTTTATCATGAAATGTCATTTGCATAAACTCAACTTGTAATCCCTTGCTTTCTCCTTGATATATATATACCGTCGGCATATTACCCAACCATACAATCTTAGACGAGGACTTAACTTGAGGAAACGGTTCAGATTCGATACAATTAATAATATAATCATGAGCTATACTGGTCTGAGGAATTTCAAAATCAAACCACTCTTGAAGATCATATTCAAAACAGATACCGTGCATATAATTAAACAATGACTTTCGCAAGCCTTCGCTGAATATCTCATGATCGATACCTGTGCTATCGGTAAACGCCACATCATTATTCGCAAATGTGATATCAGCGTAATGAGGTTCTATACCATAGTCTTTTGGAGACAATCCTACTGGACTATGAGCTGTAAGGGCAAACTGGTGCCAGAATCCAGATTGGATCACACCATTTTCGATTAATTGTCTTACTATTTCCAAACTATCGACAGTTTCTTGAATAGTTTGTGTCGGATATCCATACATCAGATATGCATGTACCATAACTCCTGCTTCGGTAAAATTACAGGTAACCTGAGCAACTTGTTCTACTGTAACTCCTTTTTGGATCAGATCTAACAGTCTCTCAGATGCTACTTCTAATCCTCCAGACACTGCAATACATCCAGATGCTTTCAACAATAGACAAAGATCTCTATTGAAACTTTTTTCGAAACGAATATTTGTCCACCATGTCAATGTAAGTTTACGTCTAACAATCTCGATAGCAACTGCACGCATAAGAGCAGGCGGAGCAGCTTCATCCACAAAATGAAATCCATTTTCGCCAGTCTGTTCGATCATTTCTTCCATGCGATCTACGAGCATACTAGCAGTTACTGGTTCGTATTTACCTATATAATCCAATGAAACATCACAGAAAGTACATTTGCCCCAATAGCATCCATGTGCCATAGTCAATTTGTTCCATCTACCATCGCTCCAAAGGCTATGCATTGGATTTGCGACTTCGATTACTGAAATATACTTATCGAGAAGCAAATCACTATAATCAGGTGTCCCTAGATCTACTTGTTTGTAATCCTGTCTGATAGAGAAGTTATTATATATCACTTCTCCATTTTTTATTAGGAATGTCCTTTTAAAAAATCCAATATTAGAATTACTATCAGTTGGATCTAGCACATTAGAAGCAAGTAATTCTATAGGCAGCTCACCATCATCTAAAGTTATAAAATCGAAAAACTCAAACACTCTTACATCACTAACACTTCTCAATTCAGTATTAGGAAATCCACCACCCATTGCAACTTTTATATCTGGATAATTGGATTGGATATATTTCGCACATCTGAAAGCACTATAAAGATTACCAGGAAAAGGAACTGAGAAACAAATAAGTTTAGGTTGCGTTGCATTCAAATGTGATTTGAGAATTTCCAACGTAATGTCATCAATAAATGAATTTTTTTCTTTCAACGCATCGTATAATTCGTCAAAACTATTGGCACTTCGTCCTAATCTTTCGGCATATCTACTAAACCCAAATTGATCATCTACACATTCTACGATGAAGTCTGATAGATCTTCTAAATATAATGTCGCAATATGTTTTGCATGATCTTGTATTCCCATCGAACCAAATGCCCAATCGGTGTTTTGAATACTTAGTAATCTATTAGCTTGAGGCAAAAAATTATCAGTACAAATCTGTCGTGCAAACGTTTGATTATTACCTTGAAGAAAAAGCACAACCTCATCAATAGTTTGAATGTAATCCTCTCTCAGTGTATAGATCCGAAGTGCATTTTCGCTCAATATAGACTCTCGCTCAATTGCAAAGTCAAATATCTGTCGCAAACCAACACTACTGAACAATGAAAGTATCACTTCGATACCAAGATCAACTTGAAAGTTTGATATTTCCTTTGTCTTTAAAAATCCCTTTAGGTATGCTGTGGCTGGGTATGGTGTATTCAGCTGTGTAAACGGTGGTGTAACAAGAAGTAGATCTGACAAATTTGCTATAAGATTGAGACGTAAAGATAGTAAATCAATGAAAGTAAAATCTCTAATCCAAATTAAGATAAAATTAAGTTAATCATCATTATCAAAGAATTACTTATCACCACATGAATTGCCTTTGTTTATATAAAAAATTCAATAAATGAGAATTAGTAAAATGAATACAAGTAAATATAGTATCTTAATTAATTTGCAAATACAATATAAACTAGAGACTAATGACCAAAGTCGTTATTTTTTAACAAATATTACAAGTGAACTTAATTATCTAAAAAATAACAGAATTTAATTTATTCTTTCTCATTTTTATGTGACATATTATATGAAATATGTCACATAGATGGTTTCAAAAAACGAGATTAAAAATTATTCGAATTATTAACTTTATTCAATTAATTTTACATCATAATCAGAAAATGAGTTTAAAGTAAATTGATTTTGGCCTATTTTTGATTTTTGGAATCAAAATTGCAGTAGAATAATCAATAATCTTTAAATTCCAATTTTAATTTCAATATTGAACAATCCAGTTTAAAAAGTCACTGGAGTAAAATTAACATTATTACTATTATGATGAGTACTACTAAATTAAGAGAACGTATCAGAAAAACTAAAGCTTCTCTAAGAAAGCTAGAATCACGATTAAAAAGTGAACTGAGAGTTGCTGCTGCCGCTAAGAAAAAAGCTGCTGCTGAAAGAATTAAAGCTGCTGCTGCTAGAGCAAAAGCTGCTGCTGACAAAAAAGCTGCTGCCGCTGCTAAGAAAATAGCTGACGCTGCTGCTAAAAAAGAAGCTGCTAAAGCGAGAAAAGCTGCTGTCAGGGCCAAGAAAAGAGAAGCTGCTAAAGCGAGAAAAGCTGCTGCCAGGGCCAAGAAAAGAGAATCTGCTAAAGCGAGAAAAGCTGCTAAAGCTGCTAAGAAAAAGGCTGCTACCGCTAAAAAGAGAGAAGCTGCTAAAGCGAAAAAAGCTGCTGCTGCTGCTAAGAAAACTACAGCAAAGAAAGCTACAGTTAAAAAAGCACCCGCTAAGAAAGCTACAGCAAAGAAAACTGCAGCAAAGAAAGCTACAGCTAAAAAAACTGCAGCAAAGAAAACTGCAGCAAAGAAAGCTACAGCTAAAAAAACACCCGCTAAGAAAGCTACAGCTAAAAAAACTGCAGCAAAGAAAACTGCAGCAAAGAAAGCTACAGCTAAAAAAACACCCGCTAAGAAAGCTACAGCTAAAAAAACACCTGCTAAGAAAGCCACAGCTAAAAAAGCACCCGCTAAGAAAGCACCCGCTAAGAAAGCTACAGCTAAAAAAACACCTGCTAAGAAAACTACAGCAAAAAAAGCTACAGCTAAAAGAAAGACTACTGCAAGAAGAAAGAAGAAGTAATTCGAGATTCTACGAGCAGAAGAATATTGAAATGGCTACCGAGAGGTGGCCATTTCTAGTTTAGATCACTAATCTTAAGCTAAAATTGTTCTAATACCTCCTATCATTTAGGTGCCACTCAAAGATTATCTATTATATCACAAACAAATTAGATGCAATACTTAGCTTTGAGCAAAACTTTCAAACATTATGCTTCATTTCGAAAAGTACCTATCAGATTTTAACAGTACTATCAATATTTGGGAATTTATACTTAATCTCATAATCGTAACCGTCATAGCGTATACGATAAAACTGTTTTACATTAGGTATGGAAGAGCTATTTCAGACAGAAGAAAATTTGCAAACAATTTCATCCCACTAGCGGTGGGAACCTTACTAATTATCGCAGTAATCAAATCATCTATAGCTCTTTCACTTGGTTTAGTAGGTGCATTGTCTATAGTAAGATTTCGATCTGCCATCAAAGATCCTGAAGAACTAACCATGTTATTTTTAATAATAGGTCTTGGATTAATGGGTGGAGCTAATAAACCATTAATGGCAGTAGTTAGTTATTTATTGATCTTACCTATTTTATTTCTCAACTCACGTTTAGCTCAGAACAAAGGAACCGTAACGAACAAATCATTTCTCAATATCAATACCGAATTGACTGATATTTCGGTCCTAAATAAAGCTATAGAACCACTAACCTCATATCTTGAAATCAAACGTGTCGATAGTAATCCAAATGGAATACATGCCAGCTACTATTGCATTATAGATCACCCAGGACAGCTTCAAAATATTTTAGATACTGTCAAAGCAATCGATATCAAAGCAAAAATCTCATTCGTAGAGCAGCCTGACTTATTATTATGATTCTAAAAGGAAATAACTTAAAAAAAATCCAAATACCTTATACATGGCTTTTTGGATTTTTAGGAATAATAGGTCTGATATATTTTATCAACTCTAGAGATCGGGACAAACAACATCCACAAGAGTCCATTGTGTGTGATGCAGAAAATACTTTAGATAAACAATTCGTAAATAGTGGAAATAAATTCTCTAATTCAGCTACACAAAGTAGTGAAGAAAGCTACTCTGGTAATTACTCCAGTAAACTAGACTCTAAACATCAGTATGGTATGAGCTATGTGGTAGAATCACCTACCCCTGGAACTCGATATCATGTGAAAATCAAAAGAAAGTCTAAAAATAGTGTGCATTCTGCTCTTGCTATAAATCTGGATCCAATTAGTGCGGGATACAAACAGAGCAGCACTCCAACTCATATCGATAAAAATGGATGGGAAACACTAGAACTAGAATTCATAATTGATGACCTTACTCACGTCAACAAAGTTTCTATTTTTCCTTATCTCATAAATGATAAAAGCGTCGCCTACTTTGATGATTTGACGATAACGATAAATCCTCTTACACCATATAGAGATTTAAATCATACTCAATTACATTTATACTTAGATCATAAGGCACTTAATAAACTTAACAATAAAAGAAATAAAGCACTTAGTGAAGGATTACTAGTATCAGCCGATGATGACTGGGTCAAAGCTAAATTAACTGAAGATGACAATTATGGCGTAGACGTCAAATTAAGGCTAAAAGGAGATTGGACAGATCACCTCAGAGGAGATTATTGGTCTTACAGAATAAAAATGCCAAGCGATAAGACATGGAATAGAATGCAGACATTTTCATTACAAGATCCTAGTACTAGATCATACTTAGATGAATGGATCTACCATATGGCTTTGGATAAGGTAGATGTCATTACTCCAAGGTATGGGTTTGTTCGTCTTATTCAGAATGACAAAAAGCCCGTACTATATGCTTATGAAGAACACTTCGAAAAACAAATAGCTGAATATCGTAATAGACGTGAAGGAGTAATTTTAAAGCTAAGCGACGAATATCTATGGAGCCAAAGAATGTTGAATAAGCAAGAAGAGAATCCAGATGTATTCGAAACATCGGTCACCAATTCAGATATACTGCCATTTGGAGTAAAGAAAACACTAAATAATCCAAAACTTAAAGAACAGTTTGTACATGCACAAGACTTACTGAATGCCTTCAAGGAAAGAAAAGCAAAGGCAGCGGAAGTATTTGACATGAAACTCTTAGCTAAATACTTTGCGATAACAGATATATTCGATGGTGGCCATGCATTTGTATGGCACAATATGCGCTTCTATTATAATGCCATAACTCGAAAGCTAGAGCCAATAGGTTTTGATGGCTTCACTGAAAATGGAGCATTCAAAGTGTATAACAATTTGTTTTTTGGAGAATTCAAATCAGGAATAGCCAACAATAATTGGAGCGCTTTCTATAACTATATTTACAAAGATCCAGAATTTAATAAATATTATGTCCCTGCACTCAATAAATACAGTGGAGATTTATTTATTAACGAACTTTTACAAGAGAAGGCGGAAGAGGTAACGAAATATGAAAAATTGATCTCAAATTATACTGCTACAAATTATAGCCTCGATAAGTCCAAAATAAGAAAGCGTGCAAGACTTATCAATAAAAATATCCAACCTAGAGACGAAATATCCATTAAAGCATATCGCGATTCAAAAAACTCGGCAACGATTGATGTATCTAATTATCATCCTATTCCAATCGAAATTATTGGTAGCAGTAATGATAAAGAAGCGATAAATAGTGACGCAATAATAACATTTGTAAATAGTAATGCAAGAAATCAACCTCCTCAATATACAACTATTGATGTGGATGCTTCACATCGATTTATACATTATAGATTAGCTGGAAGTGACGATATTTTTTACTCGACAATAAGAAAATGGAGGCACCCTGAAAATTTGATAAGCCGATATGAACCATACCAAAAGCCGGTTATACCTTTTCAAGAAAAGGATTATTCTCTGACAGATAATCAATTGGTTATAAAATCTGGTAAGTATATTATAGATTCTCCTCTTATACTTCCAAAGGGATACACACTCATACTGAGTGAAGGAACAGAGATAGACCTAAGAAACAAATCCTATATGCTTGTATATGGAGCGTTACGATCGATAGGTCATGCTGAATCCACTATCACAATAACATCTAGCGATCAATCAGCTCAGGGAGTTACTTTAATACAGGCGGATAAGAAATCAGTTTTAGCCTATACAACTATTGAAAATCTCAATACTCTAGAAGAAAATGAATGGCAACTGACTGGAGCCATAACTTTCTATGAGTCCGATGTAGATATGGTAAATGTAACTATCAGACATAACCATTGTGAGGACGCATTGAATATTATAAGATCAAAATTCAATATCAGCAAACTTAATATCAATCATACGTTTGCCGATGGTTTCGATAGTGACTTTTGCAAAGGCAGTCTTACGGATTCCTACTTTCATCATACTGGAAATGATGCCGTAGATTACTCAGGGAGTGTAGTTGACATTTCTAATCTGAGATTAGAAAATATTGGCGATAAAGGAATCAGCGCCGGTGAACAAGCTACCATAAAAGCAAACAATGTCTATATCGATGGAGCTTTAATTGGAATCGCCTCCAAAGATCTATCAAGTGTAACAGTGACTGATTTAGATTTGCATAATTGCATTCAAGGGTTAGCAGCGTATCGCAAAAAACCTGAATTTGGTGGAGGAATCATCAACGTTAATAGCTATACAGCTACAAATGTCGAGAGACTCACTCAGAATGATGACGAATCAAGAATATTTCTACCTCAAAAAGAGAATTGAAAATGAGATATGAAATCAAGTATAGAATAGAATTATTGGGTTTAGCTTCAATAGAGGCCGTCATACTTATGCATCCAGCGTCGTTCTCAACTTCATTTCCAGATAGGCAAGTCAATAATATATATCTAGACACACCTAATCTTCATTGCTTCTATCAGAATATAGAGGGCGTTCCTAGAAGACAAAAAATGAGACTGCGCTGGTATGGAAAAATGGATTATCCTCAAAATAATTCCGTCCTAGAGATTAAAAATAAAAATGCAGAACTGGGGTGGAAAGATAGCTTTAAGATTTCTAATAGATCGATAGATACCAAAGAAGAATTGCTCAGTGCTATCGCAGAGCAACCCGTTAGACTGGATACTTTGACTCCTATTTTACATAACTCATATTATAGAAAATATTACATATCTAGCGATGGACTCTTTCGATTAACTATTGACAGTGAGCAGTCGTTCAAGTTACCATTCTCCAATATGGATGCTCTTGATTTAAGTCGCTACCCTATTATAGTAGAATTAAAATATGAAGCTGAATATGCTGAACGAGCAAGAGATATAATGGATTACATCCCATTCCGGCAAACTAAAAACAGTAAATACACTAACGGAGTTACTGAGCTACTGTTTTAATCAAAGGATCAATTTAATACAAAATAATTAAACATGATATTTGGCATTATTTCTATGAAAGGCAATTAAAAATATCAATCTAGTATTATCTCCAACATCATTTTACATATCTTAAACCTTGCAAAATTTTATTACTAAATATAAGAAGGACTTTCGTCTTAATCTCAAATTGGCGCTTCCCTTGATGGCAAGCCAACTAGGGCAAGTAGTAGTTAATTTCGTAGACAATATTATGGTAGCTAAACTGGGACCAGCGGCTCTTGCTGGTGTCTCTTTTGCTAATGCACTGTATGCAATTTGCCTAGTTTTTGGTATAGGTATTAGCTTTGCGCTACCTCCATTGATCTCAGAGGCACAGGGAGCAGTTGATGACAGACGTATCTCGTCTTACTTTAAACATAGCTTGATAGTAAACCTCGCATTTGGAGTGTTTAGTATGATACTTTTGATTGCTTTCATTCCTTTTATGAAATACCTTGGTCAAGATCCTGAGATAATACCTCATGCTGCTGACTATATGTACTATTCGGCATTAGGTATGATTCCTTTTATGATATTTCAAACATTGAGATGTTATAGCGATGGACTCTCCGAAACATTACCCTCTATGATAATAATCATCCTAGGTAATCTGCTCAATGTCATTCTTAATTATCTATTGATTTTTGGGCATTGGGGATTACCTGAGATGGGCGCAGCTGGTGCAGCATTGAGTAGTCTTATATCTAGAGTCTTCATGGTATTCGGTATCCTTATAATATTCAGACATTGGAAAAATCTATGGATCTACCTTAGTGAAGTGAGATTCAATATGTACAAATCATCTTACTTCAAAAAGATACTGAGTCTTGGTATACCCTCTTCGTTTCAGATGACCTTTGAATTGACTGCTTTTTCTGCTGCAGCCATCATTATGGGATTTATCGGTAAGATTGAGCAAGCATCGCATCAAATCGCGATCAATCTAGCGTCGATAACGTTTATGATTGCTACTGGATTAGCTATGGCGTCAACTATCCGAGTAGGCAATCAACTTGGAAAAGGCAATATATCAAAAGTGAAAGATGCTGGCTACTCTGCGATGATCCAAATCACAATATTTATGATAGTTGCTGCTATCGGATTTGTACTTGCAAGACATCTATTACCAACTATATACATGGATAATGCAGAAGTAATATCAATCGCCGCTTATTTGCTGCTCGCAGCAGCTATCTTTCAAATTCCAGATGGTATACAAGTAGTTACCCTTTCGGCACTGAGAGGATTGCAAGATGTCAAAGTACCGACATTCATTACCTTCTTAAGTTACTGGCTCTTAGGTATACCTTGTAGCTATATTCTAGCCATTACTTTGGAGTGGGGGCCAATAGGTGTATGGATAGGACTTATTTTAGGTTTGACTATATCCGCTATATTTCTTAGTTATAGATTTAAGATGTTGACTGACAAATTGGCCAAAAAGCAATAGACTATCCTTACATAGCAGATATGATGATTACACTAGAAAGAAAAATAAAGCAATTATCAATGAAGAGGCATTCAGAAATCTGGGCTTTCGATCTAAGTCTTTACCGACAAAAAAAACTTTATTAGTTACTTTTTAAGCTCAATGAGCACTATCATTTTTATTGTTTCGTAATAACATGATTTGTAGTTATTTACAATACAGATTTTAAACTATCTAACACAATAATACGTTTTAAAAAAAACGCACTTATCTATGAAATCATTTTTTTACACATTATTTTTAGGATGGCTCTCTATAGGCATTCATGCTCAAACTACCTTGAACCTATCCCTTGAACATGATGGGATCAGTAGGGATTATGCGGTCTATATTCCTGATTCTTACACAGGCGACGATGCTGTTCCCCTACTGTTTAACTTTCATGGATTTGGAAGTAATGGATTCGAACAAACCTTTTATGGAGATTTTAGATCAATAGCAGATACTGCAGGATTCATTCTTATACACCCTGAAGGAACTCTAATCAGTGGAAGTGCCCATTGGAATGTTGGCGGTTTCACCGCTGGAAGCACGACAGATGATGTTGGATTTACAAATGCTATGATCGATACGATTTCGGCTAACTACAACATCAATGCAGAAAGAATTTATTCTACAGGTATGTCAAATGGTGGATACTTTAGTTTCCGACTGGCTTGTGAATTGAGTAATCGAATTGCAGCTATAGCATCTGTAACTGGCTCTATGACACCAGAAACACTTTTTGCCTGTAATCCGCAACACGCCATGCCTATGATGCAAATCCACGGCACTACAGATGCCGTAGTCCCCTACGATGGGGGAGTTTTGTGGTCTAAATCTATAGAAGATGTCATGACGTATTGGATAAATTTCAACAATTGTGATGCCGCACCACAAATTAATGAAGTTCCAGATATAAGCCCAAATGACAATTGTACTGCGGACCATTTCATCTATACAAATCCAGATACTGAAATGACAACAGAGCACTTTAAGATTTATGATGGAGGACACACTTGGCCGGGTGCACCCTTTAACTTTGCAGGAACTAACCAAGACTTCAATGCTTCAGATGAGATTTGGAAATTCTTTTCTCGTTATGATATAAATGGATTTAATCCTATTATCACCACAAGTACAAAAGAGCTTGAAATAAATAAACTAAGTGTTTTTCCTAATCCAGCATCTTCTACTATTCAGGTAAGAGGCTTTGTTGAAAAGGCAATGCCCTACAGAATACTAAATAGTACTGGGCAAGAACTGAAAAGCGGTGTTCTTTCAGGCCAAGATCAAATCATTGATCTATCCGCACTGCCAGCTGATCTATATTTGTTAAATACAGGCTTCCAATCTATAAAATTTATGAAGATAAATTAGGCCATAAAAATAACTCAACCAAGCTTTATCCTTGTTTTCCTTTTTAGTAGTAGCCTTTACTAATGACTTATAATTGTGAAAATCAAGTTTACGAGAAGTTTCAAAACTCAACAAGCCGCTCCATCGCCCAGACTTATCCCATGAACCAATAAGAAATGGTTTAATTGCCACTAATGAATCTAATAAAAGATAAGGCAGACGACGAAAGTAATATGATCACGTGCAAATTACTACTCATCCCGGATTTAATCTTCATTAATGATGTACAAAGTAATATAGATGAAATGATAGCATGAACTGAGATGAGTATGTTGGCCTTTCAGTCGATCATAGTTTGTAAGTGATAATTATTCTGAGTTAGCGTCTCGAACAAGGTCTAACGAGCTCTATCTTTTTAAGATGACTTATTTCTACATGTGTTATATCTCCTTCTTAATATTTTTTTGGAGGTTTCTTACTAGGGTTTTTACTTTTCAGCCTCTTATAATATTACCCTACCAAGATTATTTTCGTTTTACGTCTGTATAACGTGACGAATTGTTAAGAAAGTTATAACTGTTCTACTCACATACTAGGTTTATAAAGAAGTCACTTTATAAACCCGCCAAACGGCAGTAGAATTATTGACCTTCTTATTTAAGCAAATTCGTGACCAATACATTATCTATGACAATAATGGTAATCTCTTCTATCCAACAATGTATAATACGTAAAAACAGAATGGTCGACACTTATTAAGTGCAGCCAAAATTTAATATTTATTTCATATTCAATTTACAGCTTCCTCCTCTTAATCTCTCTCTGAATAAATTTCAACTCTCTGCCCATCTCTCCTGTCACAGAAGTATTCTCTTGTGCTCGTCTAATTAGATATGGTATTACTTCTTTCACAGGACCATAAACTACATATTTAGCAACGTTGTATCCTACTTCAGCTAAGTTAAACGTTATCTGATCGCTCATACCATATAGTTGGCTAAAATTAAGGTGAGGGTGCTTCTTATCTAATCCAAGTTGATCAATAAGCTCTGCTTGATAAAGGCTACTCTTTTCGTTGTGGGTGGCACAGCATGAACCTATGGTTTTATAGTTTTCAATGCAGAATTTGATTGCTTCGTCATAGTCTTCATCTGTAGATGATTTATCTTTTTGGATTGGCGATTCGTAGCCCATCTCTTCCGCTCTGCTTCGCTCTTTATCCATATATGCACCTCTGACAAATTTAACTCCAAATAAGTAGCCTTCCTCCTGAGATTTTCGGTAGTCTGATTTGAGCTGCGCGAGCTTATCATGTCTGTATAACTGATAGGTATTATATACTATTACCTTCTCGCGATTATACTTACTCATCATCTCTATAGCAATACGATCTATAGTGACCTGCATCCAACTTTCCTCAGCATCAATAAAAATACATACACCGAATTCATTTCCTTTCTGGCAAATCTGATCTACTCTATCATATAACTTTTGATATGCATTCTGATCTGCATCTGATATTGCATCTGAATTTTGCAATCTTTCCAAGAGCTCATTATCAGCCAGTCCAGATAGCTTACATACTACTACTGGTACAGAATTATTAGCGGCTGCAATTTTGATAGATTGGGCAATCTGTTCTTTTACTTCGTCATGTTCCTCGGGAGTGGATTTAGCTTCTGCTCCATAATCAAGTATCGTGAATGCATTGTTTTCGTATAACTTATCTATGGCTGCCTGACAGTCCAATAATGTCTCACCACCACAGAACTGTTCGTATATAGTCTGCTTGACTGCAAATCTAGCAAAAGGCAGATTGAACTTAACAGCTAGTAGTCCTACAGATGATAGCAACTTAGTGAGCATACTATTACTCATGAGCTTGAATAGTCTAGAGGTCCTTATGAGCTCTTTATTAGATTTATTAGCGAATGCTATTTCTGTATTATCGAAGTTAATAAAGGTCTTCGGAACCGGTTTAGCCATTTGTTGATTATTAGATGGTTAGCTTGAGAATAAGTAATAAAGTTTTTGATATTATTATATACAAATGAAATTTAGCAAATTTTAACTTTCTTTTTTGTATTACCTGACTCTCACTAAGCGGGAAACTTATCCATTATCATGAAATTCTATTCCAGATTTTCCACGACTCATCAGCTTGATCGTATAGCATTGAAAGACCGTTCATAATGGCCGCACCTCGCTTCTCTGCTCGAGTCAAAAATAAAGATTTTTCCGGATTATATACAAGGTCAAATGCGAAATGCGATGCACCAAATGACTTATAAGGAATATCAGGACATTTATCAACATTAGGGCTTGTACCTAGAGGTGTAGTATTAACGATTAATTTATGATCTGCCAAGATTTCAGTATCAAGCTGATCATAAGTAAGATACTTCGAATTGCGAGATACTAGTTTGTACTCTATCCCCATCTGATCTAATACATACTGGCAAGCTTTAGAGGCCCCACCTGTACCGAGAATTAGCGCCTTATCTACATAGGCTCTATCAAGTAATCTATAGAGTGAATTTTCTAATCCATACACATCAGTATTGTAGCCTATAAGTTTACCATCTACAACTTGTACAGTATTGACAGCACCTACAGTTCTGGCGGCATCTGATAGTTCATCTAAGTATGGTATGATTTGTTCTTTGTAAGGTATTGTAACATTGAATCCTAAAATACCACTATCTATCAGTCCTTTTATTCCCTCAATCCGCTCCAATGGATAAGAGATGTACTCAGCATCAATTATTCCTTTTTCTTCAAATTTGACAGCAAAGTAACTTGGTGAAAATGAATACGTAAGTGGGTATCCTATCAATCCATATTTTCTGATCTTATCCACTACTTTCCTTTTCCTTGTATGAGTACTAGCAGTGTGTAAAACATAATTTTAACATCTAAACTCAATGACATATTTTCTATATAAAGGATATCGAACTTAAGCCTCTGCATCATCTGATCTACATTAGACGCATAACCGTATTTCACTTGTCCCCAAGATGTGATGCCGGGTCTTACTTTGAGTAGGTGCTTATAATTCGAAGAGCGTTCCATAATCAAATCTATAAAATGCTGACGTTCTGGACGCGGACCTACCAAAGACATATCACCTCTCAGTACATTCCAAAACTGCGGTATCTCATCGAGTCTCCAAACTCGCATCACCTTGCCCCACTTAGTAATACGACTATCGGAATCGTGAGAAAGTTGTGGTCCAGCATCTTCTGCATTTGTATACATTGATCTAAACTTCAATATCTTAAAAGTCTCTCCATTGATCCCTACTCTATCTTGTTGATATAAAATAGGTCCATCAGAAGAAAATCTCACTCTTATGCCGATATAGATAATCAACGGAAGTAGTATGATCAACGCCACGGCACTCACTGCAAGATCGATTAATCTTTTGATAATCATTTGCCATCTCGGCATTAGTTCTCGCTGCACTTCTATCAGTACCGATCCGAATAAATGATTCATCTTTACTGTACCAAGCATGATATCATACATATCTGGAATTACTTTAATCAGTAGATCATCAGATGCATCGAATAGAATATCAAAAATATCTTGCATTCTATCGTGTTCCGAAGTCTCTACAGCTACAATTACATCGCTGATCTGGTATTTTTCGAGTACATCTTTAATATCAGGAATCTTACCAAGATTGGGTAGTAGATCTTCAATAACATTCTTCGATTTCCCATTACTATCGATAAAACCAACGAATTCGTGCCCCATACTATATGGCCGACTTTTCACTTCCTCGTATAGTTCAACAGCATTCCTATCTCCACCGATGATCAACGTATTGTAATAAACTTTTCCAGCTTTGAGTCGACGCTTAGTATATGTAAGAATGATCATCCTAGAAACTACTGTCAGTCCAAAGTGTAGTAAAAATAATCTTGCGACTGAATTGAAATATGAAGTATACTGTAATACTGAATCATCCATCATTACAGTGAAAAATAATATTAGCACTCCAAAGAATGAAATCCAAAGTGTTCGCTGAAAAGTGGCTAATCTTGAGTATCTGTATACGTCACTATATTTATCAAATATGGTGTACAGCATTTGCCAGATAATGGGAATGAGCACTAAACCATAATAAAGCTTTTGGTCAGCGAATATATTTTCCCAAGTGATCCCTGGTTCTTCTATCTTCTTGCGAAAAGTAAAGAAACAGAACCACGCAATCATAGACATCAGATAGTCTGATAGTCTATATACGGTAAGGCTCATTTGTCTATGTTTCCTATACTTCATCAACGGTCTAGAAGTGTACTAATTTTATATTGTCTAAGTAAACATTGGACGGTAATTCATTACCAGCTGTTATAGCTGAAGCCAACGCTATCGTGTATCTATCAATCTCAACATTACCAACAAACTCTGAAATATCTATATAAATCTTATTCCACTCTTCACTAGGTGCTACCAAAACCGTGTAATCTCTCTGTACAAAGTTGTCTCGATACGTAATCCATCCAGCTAAGAATGGGATTTCGCATTTGTAGTCTATCTCAATGAATGTTGCTGATCCTAAGTTGTTCTGTCTATCATATGTGGCTAGAGTAGTTCTTTCAAACGAACTTGTGTCAGACTCAAATAGTATCTGTGCTGAGCTGTTTCCTGATAGCACAACTTCGGACTGAATAATGATATCTAAACCTTCACCGTCTGTATCATTAGGATCTTCAACAAATATATGATTTCCTTCAAATTCTTCGATAAAATCAAATTTTACATTATCCGAATATTCAAAATTAAGCGGAATGGTCTTCTCCTCTCTTGCTTCTAATGTAGCAGAAGCTTCTATTTGTTTGAAAAATGGATATCTAAGCGCATTACCTACTCCTCCGTTATTTCTTACGCCTGCGAAAATTGAAAATTGCTTTTCTTCACCTGTGATTATCACTGGTACTTTAGCTGGAAGAGGGAATATACCTAGAAAATCAGGTCCATCGAATACCCAAACATCTTTAATATTATGAGTAGGTGCACCCTGTTCTCCATTTGTAATCAAAGTAGGATTATCAAATACCAAGAAACCTGGTATCGGATTTTCATTATCAAATAGCGAACAAGAGCTTAATTGCATCGCTATGCATAAATAGGTTAATAGTCTCAAGCTTTTCATATTAAATATCAAATCACAAATGAACATATCAAACGTTTTGCTCATTTCTCGCACAGTTCTCCAATTTTAAATTATAATGAAGTATTAATAAAACGATTTACAATAGCAATTGTGTTGGTAAATGATGATTATTATTGTCACCTTCGAAATAAATCAGTTCTACTAAAATTTATTGATCTATTATCTAAAATACATCAGAACCGCACCAAATAATGTTATTAGTACAATTAATACTGTAGCCATCTTGATACTATATCTGATATGATTAGAGAAAGTCTCTATTTCTTTTCTAAATTTAGGATATTTAGGCAGTACTTCATTCTTCATCTTCTGAGGATTAAGTAAGTGCTTAGTTTCGAATTCTATCCTATTTCGTACGAGTACCTTGTAAGACTTCATTACTTTAACTCTGAAGTAAACATTGACAAATAACATGGCTATGAATAACCCTATGATGACTGATACTAGTATTTCAAACATTCTTGCTACATTGAAAGGCAAAAGTAAACCAATTTCACAAATACTAGCATTGAAATCTATGTATCTACATTTAGCTATAATGTTGATTATCAGCGTTTTTTCCACAAATCTCGTGGCTCAGGTCGATATTACCTACTATCTACCAGATATCGAATACGATCCAGCTATACCTACACCTAAGTCAGTAATAGGTCATCAAGTAGGCGAATGGCACATCAGCCATGATAAATTAGTGCAATACATGGAAAAACTGGCAGCATCAAGTGATCGAATCATTATACAAGAATATGCCAGGTCACATGAAAATAGGCCACTTCTCAATCTCATCATTACTGCTCCAAAAAATCTTGCTCGTATAGATGAAATCAAGGATATACATAGAAAATTATGTACTCCTAATGAAGCAGATCAAGTAAATACTGCCGACGAACCTATAGTAGTGTACCAAGGCTACTCTATCCATGGCAATGAGTCTAGCGGAGTCAATGCGAGTATGCTCGTAGCCTATTATCTAGCAGCTGGCCAATCACCTGAGGTACTCAACAAGCTAGAGAATGGCATATTCATTATAGATCCAGCCTACAATCCTGATGGTATCAATAGATTTGCAAGTTGGGTCAATAGCCATAAAAGTAAACATCTAGTGAGCGATCCGGCAGATAGAGAATATACCGAAGCATATCCTAGAGGAAGGACCAATCACTATTGGTTTGACCTTAATAGAGATTGGCTACTACTCTCACATCCTGAATCTCAGGGTCGTATCAAAGTATTTCACGATTGGAAACCTAATATCCTTACTGATCATCATGAGATGAATACTAATAGTACTTTCTTTTTTCAGCCAGGTATACCAAGTAGGACCAACCCTAATACACCACAGCGTAATCAAGATTTAACTGAAGAAATTGGACACTTTCACGCACATGCCCTAGATAGTATCAATTCTCTTTACTACACTAAATCTAGCTTTGATGACTATTATTACGGCAAAGGCTCTACTTATCCTGATGCCAATGCCTGTGTAGGAATCTTATTTGAACAAGCTAGCTCTAGAGGACACTTACAAGAATCTGTCAATGGTCTACTTTCATTTCCATTCACAATAAGAAACCAAGTGGTCACATCTCTATCGACTCAAGATGCAGCGATCAGTAAGCGTAAGGAAATGCTTGACTATCAAAGAACATTCTATAAGAACAATATCAAGGATGGTAAAAATAGCATTATAAGAGGATGGCTATATACCGATGTAGATGCATATAAACTCAAGAGATATAACGAGATAATGCTTGCTCATCAGCTCGAAGTATACCCTATCACTAAGGATATGAGATCCAATGGTAAGCTATATAAGGCAAACGAAAGCTACTTCATACCTATGGAGCAGATACAGTCTAAGATGGCTAAGACAATATTCGAAAAAGTAAGAACATTTCCTGATAGTCTATTCTATGATGTGTCCGCTTGGACCATGCCTTTAGCATTTGACCTACAATACTCAGAAGTTAATAAGGGAGATAAATCAAGACTCGAGCTCGGAAAGCGAATGATCGACGCTCAGAGTTTAAAAGGGAAGTTATATCCAGAAGATAAAACTTATGCTTATATATTCGATTGGAATCAATATAAATCCGCCAATGCACTTCTAGCTATCCAAGATGCTGGACTCATCACTAAAATGATACACAAAGAAATAGATGTAGATGTAACAAAAAAAGGCGAAAAACAGAATATGCACTTCGGTCGAGGATCTATCATAGTTCCTCTGCAGAATCAGAATAAAACTGGAAATGAAATTCAAAACATACTTTCTCAGTTAGCCCAAGAAAATGACCTAAATATATTCGCTCTATCTACTGGTATTACAAAGTCCAATATGACACTTGGTAATCCTGATGTAGCAACACTTTACAGACCAAATGTAATGGTTATCGTAGGCGATGGTACTAGTAGTTACGATGCTGGAGAGATTTGGCATACTATGGATCAGAAACTGGGATATCCTCTTACTAAAATGGAAACTAGAGATATCTCTTCAACATCACTAAAAAGATACAATACTATCGTAATGGCTCATGGCTGGTACGGTTCGCTAGATAAAGATCAGGTGGAAGATATATCCAATTGGATAAGACAAGGAAATACTCTCATCACGGTAAGAGGTGGTACAGACTGGGCCGCTAAAAAAGACCTAATTAACCTGAAGCGATACAAAGGTCAGGCTGGTAAAGACAAAGAAGATGAATACCAACCTTATGAAGTGCATCCTGTAAGACGAGGTGCTGGTGTGATAGGTGGAGCTATATTTGAGACCAAAATGGATCTAACGCACCCACTTAGTTATGGTTACGATGATGACATCCTACCCGTCTTCCACAGAGGAACAAATATCTACCACACGACCAACAATCCATATGCGACTCCCCTAAAATATACAGCCTCACCAATATTGTCAGGATATATTCCTAGAGGATTTGATACCAAGATTGCCAATCAAGCTGCCTTGACAGTACACAAACTAGGCAGTGGTAGAGTGATCGCCTTTCAAGATAATCCAAATTTTAGAGGATATTGGTATGGTGGAACTAAACAGTTTTACAATGCTGTATTCTTTGGTGCAGAGATTAGTAGTAGGACAATGGAACCCAAATAAGCATATATATTCGTAACAAACTCGTAGAAAAGTGTAGCGTGGTTTACAAAGCAAACATATGGGCGACTTTTCAAATATGAAGGCCCGACAGATGCAATACATTACCGTATTGGTCGCTTGTAGATAGCGTATTATAATGGAATTGTGATATTCTGAGTACCTTGAGGTAAATATTTAAATTGGATCATATCCTAATTGTTACTCTTAGATAACTTTCGTAACCTTTCGTTGGTTAGAGATGAATCGATTATATTCTTTAATTCAAATTTCGATTTCTTATTCTTGGCTTTTATTATGAACTATGAACCAAGAAGCATACCTTAGATCATCTTACATATCTGTTAAAGCTAAGTGGAAGACGGCGTTTGGTTTAGGTATAGACCAAATTCTATTTTATTAATGAAACTAGAAATTACTGAGCTACATAAGACGTAGTCGTAGTCTCCACATATTCTGTCCTACAATTACCGAATTTGTATCCAGTTATCTTTTTAGTCTTACCTGTTTTTTCAAATTTCATCTCATAAGTATATCTAAGTTTGTTAGTTTTCCAAAGCACAAAATTCTCTTAAAGAAATCATTAAATGTAGGAATAGGCCTCTTAAATGAACAAATCACTGGCCTAAGAAAACGAATTTTCTTGTGATTAAAACTATTTATCACTTTTTTACCAACTTTAAAGTATGAATCAAGTTACTTGTCTTACACTTATAAAATATTCTAGTTTATCTACTAAAATATGGGGCTTTGGTATGATGCAGTTTGCACATAAGCATTTTACCAAGGTTAATGGACTAGAATTTTACAAACTAATGGGCAGTGGTAAAGGAACTGGCTTCAATCCATGGCCTGATTGGTCCACTTATGCCGTACTAACTATATGGAAAAATAAAGCTGCAGCGGATGCATTTATCAATGAAGGAGATCTCTTCAAAAAATACACTCAAAAGGCCAAAAATGTCTGCAACATCTACATGTACAATACTAAAGCACATGGATTGTGGACTGGTAGAAATCCATTTAGAGCTGCAACTGATATAAAGTTAGATACAGAATTAATATGTGTTATAACAAGAGCAACTATCAAGATGTCTAAATTGCGCAAATTTTGGAAGTATGTACCTACATCGAGCAAACCTTTAGAAAATAATACTGACCTAATATATACAAAGGGAATCGGAGAGGTACCTATTATTCAGATGGCTACTTTTAGTGTTTGGAAAAATAAAGAAGCTATAAACGCATTTGCATATAAAAGTCATGAACATACTAAGGCTGTAAAAATGACTAGAGATCTAAAGTGGTATAATGAAGAATTGTTTTCCAGATTTCGACCTTATAAGATGACTGGAAATTGGGATGGCTTGGAATCAATTAATTTGCTATTAAATTAATCAACTTTTTAGGTAATTTTAGAAACTCTTTAAATCACTGATTTTAAATCACTATTCATTAAAGTCCAAATCTATTTAGACTGATATCAATAAGTTATAACAAACATTAATTGTCTTCAAAAATCATTTAGTTCACATCACTTTGGTCTTGCAATAGCCGTCATAAACCCCTTAGAACTGCGCTTTTGCCAAAAATAACTCGGTCTAACAATTTTACCCAAAACAAATGTCACAAATCTTGATTCCATTGATTCTGTCCAATCAATATTTTGCTTTTCCATGCGACTCATCCAGTCTAATATATACGCATCTAAAGTGCCATAAGTGTATGCTTCTTCCATATGCCACCCACTCCTATCCATAAGAATCTTCAAAGTCTCTGGAGTGAAAAGGCCTGTATGCCTTGGACTGTGATAGCCAGCCCAATGAGCACCGTGCAGTTTACGAGTATCTGAGTCAATACAAGGTATCTCAACAATAATTCGTGTCTCATTATGGCTATGCTTCAGTAGTTTGGTTAAAGTCACATGTGGATGATAGTCGTGCTCCATATATTGCCACATCGTTATGGCATCATATTTTTTCTCTTCCGGTATATTTAATAATTCACCAACTTCTAGGTTTATGCTTTTATATTTTTCTGTCTCATCACTCCATCCATGATCTGAGAAATCTATTCCAGTACATTCGATTGATAATTCTTTTTGTACTTCTTTAAGAAAAGTAGGTTTACCACAGCCTACATCTAAAACAGATTTTAGATTTGAAGAAGAATATTTTTTTAAAGTCGCTACTCTACGCTTATCAACTTTGAGCTGGTCAGTATCTACCAATTTCTTATATTTCCCCCATGCAGATCCTCCTCTATAAGACAAGTAATCTTCTCTATAATAACGTTCTATATCTTGCTCTTCTACTCTTGGATTCAGATAGACCATTGAGCAATAATTACATTTGTCAAAATTCCAAATCTCTACTTGAGAAGCCATCATTGTATGCGTCTTCTGAAAACTTGTTGGGTCATCCATTCCACAAGTTGGACAGCAGACTTTTTCTAATCGAAGCATATTAAGAAAGAATTAAATAAGTCACAATAAAAAAAGTCAATTGAGTAAAGTAAAGGTGCAAACTATATTTGACTCCTTTAAGTGGAATCCAATTGTAGCTTATAAGATGTAAAATGAATGCTACGATAAACCAAACAATATAATTTTGCATTGGAACAATATTTTTTTCAAAATGCCAAAAATCTAATCTTCCAGCCATCACTTCCATAAAGATATCTAAGATTACCATAGCCATTGCTCCCGCAACTGCAGTCAAAAATATACTATTAAAAATATTGCGCACTATCATTGAAGTCGCAGATACTAAAACAGCCCAGTACAAACCAATCATATATGGAACTCCTAAAAGCTTTAATCCCATATTGTCACCGTAGTAATACACACCGAATATTTCCCCCGTTGCCACACCTAGTATCTCTACTCCCATGCCTAATACAAATGCAATTACAAAAGTAAATTTAGCCTTTGAAGAACTGAAATCAAGATTAATGATAAGTAGTCCAAAACCTATAAGTAAATTGAGTGGTGTCTTAGGTATAAACCAATCTTCAAACCCTAGTGATATACCAATCAATGCTGATATTACAAATAACCAAATCACCAATATTGAAGCGACCGATATATTAATTTTATGTTTAAATTTATCAAGCATTGGACTTTTGATATTCATGTTCTTTCGTCTTGAATTATTTAGCTAAAGGTCTATCTCGAGATATCAGATCAGATACTATCGCAGCACTCTGAAGGCATAATGGTATACCACCACCAGGATGAACTGATCCACCACAGAAGTAGAGATTTTTAATTTTCTTATTGAAATTTGCATGACGTAGAAATGCAGATAACTTATTGTTGCTCGCAGTTCCATATAATGCCCCTCTATGAGACTGTGTTCTAGATTCTATAAGCCTAGGATCGAGTACGTCTTCTATAACTATTAATGATTCTATATCTACTTTTAGAATTTTATTGATCTTAATAATTATGTTTCTCCTGGCCTCAGCTATCAGAGCATCCCAGTCTTGGCCAAAGTTGCCAGGAGTATTAATCATTACAAACCAATTTTCACTGTCTCGAGGTGCATCGCTAGGGTTAGCTTTTGACGATATATTTATATAAATAGTAGGATCTTCTACTATTGTTTTAGATTTAAATATTTTTTCAAATTCGCCTTTATAATCATCAGCAAACAAAATATTATGTAATGAAAGATTGGGAAATGACTTTGATATGCCCCAGTAAAAAATTAATGCCGAACTACTTTGCTCTTGCGCCAATGTTTTCAAAGGCCAATCCTTTTCAGGCAATAGATGTTTGTATGTCGAAAATACATCCATATTTGAAACAACTATATCGGCAAGTAATTTCTCATTTTCAACATCTACTCCTATAGCAGCTCCATTAGCTTTTATTATCCTTTGGACTTTAGTACCGTAAACAAATGAAACGCCATGACGCTCTGCTAAAGCCACTAAACTGTTGGTAATATTAACCATTCCTCCATTAGGAAAATAAGTGCCTATACCCATCTCCAAATGAGGAATCATCGACATTATACCTGGAGTCTGATAAGGAGAAGAACCATTATAAGTCGCAAACCTATCGAAAATCTGTACTAATTTAGGATTTCTAAATGCCTTGGCATTAATTTTATGCATGCTAGTATTAATACCTAATTTAGGTATACTAGCCATAGCCATAATAGTTTCTTTATTAATAAAACTCGAAATTTTATGAAGAGATCTCTCGATAAAGACAGGAGCTGTTTTTTCGTACTTCAATTTGCTACGTTTAAGATAGCGCTCCACAGAAGTCCTATTTGCATCAAAATTATCTACTAAAGAATCAACAATATTATCAACTCCTGCAGGCATTTGATAAGTCTTCCCATCGTTCCAAAAGTAATTGCAAATCGAATCTTTGATCTGATACGTAAAATGATCTTTAGGTTTTTCACCACACAGTAAGAATAGATCTTCTACAAGCTTAGGTAATGTAAATAGTGAAGGTCCAGCGTCAAATCTATAGTCTCCATGTTGCAAAGTGGTTAATTTTCCGCCAGGATATGAATTAGCCTCATATACTTTGACCTCATACCCTTGCCTAGCCAACCGAATACTCGTGGCTATCCCAGCTATTCCTGCCCCTATTACAATTGCTTTTTGCATATATTTTTAAACATCAAAAAAAATGATTAGTTTTTCAGCCATAAAATTAAACAAAATACTTGTGCACTACTTTTAAAAATGAAACGAATCAAAATGATTCTAATTAAACTACACAATTTAAATAGCATTAAAACGAAAGTGACACAATCATTATAAATGAGTCGCTAAAATAAATCGTCAAATCAATATTCTATAATTGGCACCAAACTGCTACTTTAAAAATTTGAATGTAATAGGTTTCGTATACTTTACTTTTACATTTTTATTCCCTTTCACTCCAAATATCCATAGATTTTTTACCCCATATTTGTTCCCGATTTCTTTGCTGTTGCTCCTATATCTCTTCCTATCTTTATATTAGTAATATTTCCATTCTTATTCACAACAAACCCTACAAGGACAGTACCATCTGTGCCATTCTTTATAGCAAGTAATGATTATTTAAGATATCCAGCAAAATAAAGTTTTTAGATCTCTTTTGGAGTATTCCTATTTCTCAGCCAATACCACAGTATTTCCGTTAAGGGCTAAGTGAGTCAAAATAATATATTTCAATGTTAATAATTTTAGACTGAGTAATTGCCATTCTGTAAAATGAGCTACTTTCATTATAAGACAAAAGCAGAATTATTAAGTTTCGACGATAAGATACACGCCTGACAATCATTAGTGTGATGATCCATAATATTTTAACGATCTTCGCCGCATGAAAAGAGTACAACTTCACAAAGGCAGAGATATATCCATACAGCGTCAACACCCATGGATATTCAGTAGAGCAGTAAAAATAATAGAGCCCATAGAAGAAGGCGATCGTGTGATAGTGAGTGATCACAGAGGCATAGATAGGTGTCAGGGTCATTATCACGACTCTAGTATTATGTTACGTATACTTACAGAAGATATAAATTTAGATGTCCAAGCCTATTGGGATGATACGATTGGAAGAGCCATACACTTGAGAGATTCTCTTGGATTTCCTAATGATAAAACTGATGCTTATCGTCTTATCAATGGTGAAGGGGATCATGCCTCCGGACTGATCGTAGATGTATATGGAGACACTGCAGTGATACAATGTCATACTTATGCCATGCATAGAGAACTCGATCATATAGCTGCTAGTATCAAGCGATTTGGTGAAGGTGTTATCAATTATCTCTATACCAAACCTGTACGTACGCTCAAAGAAAGATATGAAGATGTGGTAAGTGGATATATTAGAGATGAAGGGCCTGAGGTAGTTAAGTTTAGAGAACATGGTATCTTATATGAATCCAATCTTGAATTAGCTCAGAAGACCGGGTTCTTTCTTGATCAAAGAGATAATAGAAAGCTAATTGGATCATTATCGGAAGGAAAGACTGTGATGAATAATTATTGTTATACAGGTGGATTTTCGTTGTGTGCATTGCAAGGAGGCGCTACTAAAGTAAGTTCAGTAGATATTTCTATAAAAGCTATCGAACAGTTGGAAGTATTATTAGATCTCAATGACTGCAATGATGATCGTCATGAGTCAGTAGTCGCTGATGTAAAGAAATATCTTGCTACTGACGATCCAGAAATGTATGATATTGTGATAACTGACCCTCCAGCATTTGCCAAGAGTCTGAAGAAGAGACATTCTGCTGTACAAGCTTATAAAAGGATGAATGCAATGGCTATGCAACATGTCAAGCCCGGAGGAATGTTATTCGCATTTTCATGTTCTCAAGTGGTGGGACGACAACTCTTCTATGATACTCTTGTAGCTGCGGCAATGGAGTCCGGACGAAGTGTACAAGTAATATATCAGTTAGATCAAGGACCTGATCATGCTATAAATATCTTTCATACAGAAGGTCACTATCTTAAGGGGTTGGGGATGGTTGTGAGTTAGTCTAGAAAAATAGAGTTTTAAATTTCAATATCAAAAAAACCTGATTGCTTTCGAGTAGATACAGAAATCGATAATACCTATAAAAAATAAATAAATCGAAAATTCATAAAATTATAATTTAGGCCTACTTGTAAGATAAAGATAGAATAATGAAACACAAGCGATTGCAAGCCCTAGGGTCTCACGGACTAATTCGATATGTGGATTTTCAGTTTTCATTTCACCTGCGATATTAGGAAACCCATTTTCTGCCCATCCTACTATCTCTGGAACGTAGCTCAAAGTCGCTACAAAAAGGGCAACTGAAAGCAAGAGTAATACTTTGTCTGATATTTTTTTCATCCATTGAAAAAAAGATACCATAGCTACTACTCCATATATAACTATCCATATCCATGGATCTGGATCATTATATTGCACCACCGCAAATAGAATGAAGAGAATGGCAAAAATTAACCCTAAATGCTTTTTCATATCCCAATATCAATAGAATAGTCGAACTACCCTAGCAATTTAATCCTATTATATTTTCACATGTTGTATTATCAATATACCTACATTTATGTTGTCATGGTTAATATGAAAAAATGAATCCGAAAAAAATAAAAATAGAATCAAGCTGGAAAGCGGCTTTGAGTGAAGAATTCACCAAACCATACTTCATTGATTTAATTGATGAACTTCTGAACGAAAAAGAAAATGGCAATACCGTTTATCCTCCAAGAGATAAGATATTCCATGCCTTTAAGCGTACTCCGTTGGATGATTTAAAGGCGGTTATCATCGGACAAGACCCATATCATAATCCTAAACAAGCCATGGGCCTCTGTTTTTCAGTACCTAAGACCATTAAGCGTCCACCTTCCTTACTCAATATATACAAAGAACTAAATCGAGATCTAGGATACGAAATACCAATACACGGAGACATTAGCCCTTGGGCAGATCAAGGTGTATTACTACTAAATGCCGTGCTGACGGTAAGGAAAAATGATGCAGGTTCTCATCGTAAGATCGGTTGGCAACAATTTACTGATGCTGTAATATCCTTAATAAGCCAAAAAAAAGAAAATGTCGTTTTTCTACTTTGGGGAAATTTTGCAAAAGGCAAGAAAGCCCTAATAGATGAAAACAAACATTTGATATTGGAGTCTGCACATCCTTCTCCATTAGCAGGCAAAGCATTTCAAGGCAATGGACACTTTAGTAAAACGAATTCTTACTTAATTGAAAACAGGATAGAGCCCATCTATTGGAAGATAGAGAAAAGTACTGAACAGCTTGAGTTAAAGTTTTAAACTTGATAATATTTTTCAAAAAATACGAACTATGATACCATCAAAATTCGTATTTATACTTTGCCATCATACGCTTGTCAATGAACCTAACTAGTCCTTATGCTTTCGCAGTGGGTGTAAAGTTCATAGGTGGAAAAGGAGGCTGACTACTCTCACGTATTTTTCCATTTTGAGCTTCATATTTATTGATATTATCAGCTAAAGCCTTGTGCAATCTTTTAGCATGTTCTGGGCTAAGTATGATTCTTGATTTAACTTTTGCTTTCTGTACATTCGGTACAATGCGGACGAAATCTAATACAAACTCAGAATTAGAATGCGAGATAATCGCTAGGTTAGAATATGTACCCTCAGAAATTTCTTCTGACAATTCGATATTGATTTGATTTCCTTTCTTTTTATTTTCTTCTGCCATGATGGACTTTATTTCAATTTTAATATAAATGCTTTACCGCTCAAAAAGTTGTCATTTCACTAAGCTAGAATAAACTGCCTGTATCATGAATCCTTGTTAGACCAAGATGGTCATAAGCTTTATCTGTAGCTTCTCTACCTCTAGATGTCCTTTGAATAAAACCTTCCATAATCAAAAATGGCTCATGCACTTCTTCAATAGTTCCGCCTTCTTCACCTACTGCAGTAGCAATAGTTGTCAAGCCTACAGGTCCTCCTTTAAACTTCTGAATGATCGCGGATAATATTTTATTGTCCATTTCATCTAATCCGTATTCATCCACGTTTAGTGCTTCTAGACCATATCTACTGATCTCCAAATCGATTTTTCCATCCCCTTTGATCATCGCGAAATCTCTAATCCTACGAAGTAGTGAATTGGCAATACGAGGCGTACCTCTACTACGACCAGCTATCTCTGCCGCTCCATTATCATCTATAGGTACTTCTAATATTTTAGCACTACGCTTGATTATCTTCTTTAATGTAGGTATATCATAGTAATCCAAATGAAAATTGATACCAAATCTTGCCCTCATTGGAGCAGTCAATAGTCCCATTCGAGTTGTAGCTCCTACCAATGTAAATGGACTCAGTTCGATTTGAATACTTCGAGCATTCGGTCCTGTATCGATCATGATATCTATTCGATAATCTTCCATCGCAGAGTAAAGATACTCTTCGACCACATTATTAAGCCTATGTATCTCATCTATAAATAGTACATCTCCTTCTTCCAGATTAGTAAGTAGTCCAGCTAAGTCTCCTGCCTTCTCAAGTACAGGGCCAGAGGTCATCTTCATATTAGCACCCATCTCTGACGCAATAATAAGTGAAAGCGTAGTCTTACCGAGCCCTGGAGGTCCGTGAAGCAACACATGATCTAGAGCTTCCTCACGCATCTTAGCTGCTTTGATGAATATCTCGAGATTATTCACTATCTTTTGTTGACCACTGAAATCAATGAGACCTTTAGGGCGTAATGCCCTGTCCACTTGTTGCTCCTCTGGAGTAAACTGTGATGCAGTAGGATCTAAATTTGGATTCATATGCTAAAGATAGGTAATATCTAGATGATTGCAGCGATTCTGGGCTTACTCTACACTTATAGTCAGAAGTGGTTGTAAAAAAATTCTCAAAATCCAATTGATTGACTTAGGCCAAACAATTAAATCCAAATTCTATTTTTACCTGCCAGCCTTCACTTTTCCGTCTACTACTATCCTATCGTTTCTATTTGCGAGGTCCCATATTGTATGGAATATTAATCGACCCACATTTTGCATTTTATCAAAGTTGATCTTATCTACAGTATCTCCTGGTTGGTGATAATCCTCATGAACACCATTGAAGAAAAATATAGACGGAATCCCTAATCTTGCAAAATTATAATGATCTGATCTGAAGTAATATCTATTTGGATCTTTCTCATCATTGTATTTATAATCGAGCGTAAGGCCTGCGTATGTATTGTTAGCGTTTTCATTGATCTTATGTAAGTCAGTACTTAATCTATCAGATCCTATTACGTAGATATAATTTGGATTGTCTTCGTACTTTTTATCTACTCTTCCTACCATATCGATATTGACATCAGCTACCGTTTTATCTAAATCAAACACTGGATTCTCCGAATAGTAGTATGATCCTAACAATCCTTTTTCCTCTCCAGTGACCAATAGACAAAGCACACTTCTTCGAGGTGACTGTCCCATATTTTTTGAGATAGCTAATGCTTCTGCGATCTCAAGAACAGTAGTAGTTCCTGATCCATTATCGTCAGCACCATTATAGATTACGTCTCCTTTCTTACCGATATGATCATAATGAGCAGACACCACTACGATCTCATCTTTGAGGTCAGTACCTTCAAAAAATCCGAGTATGTTTCTACCTAAAAGAATGGTAGATTTTCTTAGCTGATTTACAGCAAATGTTGGTTTCAGTTGCGCATCGCAGTTCTTACCTTTTTTAGTAATGTACTTTCTAGACTTGATTACTTTTTTGTCTTTGTCTCCGATGATATCCTTTGCCATCGTAGTAGAAATATAAAGGTGATTGGCAAGTTCGGTATTATCTTTTAGTCCATTGGTAAGTGTAACTGTAGGACCTAATAATTTTCTTCGATTTTTGCCTACCATTTCTCTCAAGCCATCTTCTATTATAAGGACCATTCGCACACCATACTTTTTAGCTGCTTTTAGTTTTCTGTCAATATCTCCTGTCCAGCTCGACGGTTCGCTAGTACCTGTCAGCCAGTAGCTGCTATCTTTCTTCATTGGCTCACCTTTATTTATCAGGATTACCTTATCTCTCACTTTTACTTTTTTGTAATCGCTATACTCAGGATCATCTATTCCATAACCTAAATACAGTACTTCTTTTGCTTGAAATGAAGCATTACCCGTCTTATCTGGAAACGCGATAAAATCCTTCGCTCCTTTATAATCGTTGCCATTAATAGTCACTGTATTAGCTTCCCAAGTAGTATAAGTGAATGCAACATCTTGGTAGTAATTTCCATCCATTATCTTAGGGACCCCTAAAGAATTCAAATGACCAGCTATGTACTCCGCGGCTATGTCATTACCAGGATGGCCAGTTTCTCTACCACCAAATTCATCTGAAGCTAAAATAGTAAGATGCTCTCTCATATCTTCTGCTGAAATCGTATTAGCGAGTAATACAGATACATCGCTAGTATCTGTATTATAAACGGCACTAGAGTCAGGGGTATTTACTCCACTCACATACTGAGCCTTCAAATGTAGCGCAAAAAGTAAGGCTGCAGCTATTGATAGTACTTTTGCTATTCTCATGGTATTCATTGTATTATAATGGGAAAAGATTGACTGATATTACTCAAGCCAATCTTTCCAAAATATTGATTGTATTCAATTTTAAACTTAGCACCTCATTTTGTTTACTCTTCTCTTATGCCTCCCTCCTTCAAATTCCGTTTCTAAAAATATTTTTACCATATTAGTCGCTAATCTCTTACTGACATATCTCGCAGGAATAGAAATCGCATTTGCATTATTATGTTGCCGAGCCAACTTAGCTATTTCTGTAGTCCAGCAAAGTGCAGCTCGTACTTTCTGATGCTTATTAGCAGTCATAGAAACTCCATTACCACTACCGCATATCAAGATGCCAAACTTAGCTTTTCTACTCTCAATATCCTCTGCCACAGGATGTACAAAGTCCGGATAATCAACTGATTCTGGCCCATTTGTTCCGTGATCTGTAACCTTGTGTCCTAGCTTCTCTAGATACTTGACTATGTTGTCCTTATATTCGTATCCTGCATGATCACAGCCGATTGATATTTTCATTTCTGTTGTCTTATTATTTGGGTTAAAATGAATCTACTCTAGTTTTTAACAGGTGTTTGCGAAGGCATATATTCCTTCAATAATCCTTCCATCTCTTTTAGGAAATCAGTATCTTCCATTTGTGAAGATATAGACAACAGATCATTTACTGATCTCAGGTCATACCTCATATCATCTCTCCAAGAACTTGCTAACACTTCGCCATCAAGAGACTCATAGAATGTCATGTTTTGATTAGTTGCTATCGCTAATATTCTTATATGCTTCTTAGCATCATCATACTTCTTAGCCCTCACAAGCACATTAATAAATGGTATAATACTCGCATCATAGGTGAAGTTATTGTGGGGAAAAGATTCAAAGTACTTGTTAGCTACTAAAGCTGCTCTTTCGTTATCTCTCATCTCTGTTAATTTAGATGATAACCTAAGCATAATCACCTTCATTGCGGTTACCTCTGCACCATAACTACCATTTACATAGGTATCAACAGTATCAAAGTTACCCCACTTCCACTTGGTCATAACATTATCGAATGTCTTATCTATATCTAATCGTCCACTACCATATAATCCAGGAAGATTTCGATCAGATCCACTATCGAATGGCACTAATCTCAGACCAAGTCCTTCCATCTGCATATAGTCATTCAGACCTAATAGTTTTTCGTTTTTACAAGTCACCGCAAAATAAATAGCTCTATCCGCAAAGTTAGATCCAATTACATCCAAAATAGCTACTTCATCCTTAAGCAAATACCCTTTACTGTCCGAGAATTTAATTGGAATCTTACCTATTCTATTGATAGTATCTGATGCGCTTAATAGGCCATTAGCGATAAGCTTATCCCTATTAGCTGGTATGAATATATTACGTGTGGGTAATGTATTAAACCTATTTCCTGCTCCATCATCTCTAATACTACGCGAATCATTCATATAGTTTAATATAGCTTCTATAGGCGCTTCAGGGTTATTCTCTATCCCCGCTGGAGTTGCGAAATATACTTGATTTTTATTCTTACCTCTATAACCTTCAGCTGGTATTGTCAGCTTTAATGCCGGTGAGTCGTTCACTTTGTTTCTCAGCTTATTAATATACCAATCTACTGCGATCAAACTAAGATTAACTACTCTCACATCTCTACGAATACCTTCTACCTCTTGCGCGTACCAAAGCGGATAAGTATCATTATCTCCATAGGTAAATATGACAGCATTTTCATCAACACTGTTGAGGAAATTCGATGCGTAATCTCTAGAGGCAGTATGATGTGCTCTACTGTGATCATCAAAGTTTTGGAACCCCATAATAAAAGGTGCAGACAACACAAGTATTGCTGCCATTCCAGCCGCACCTAGACTTGGCAATGATAGTCGTTCTTTGAATATAGAATATAATGCTGGTACTGCCATTCCTATCCAAATACAGAAAGTCATGAAAGAACCCACTAATACATAATCTCTTTCTCGTGGTTCGTTTGGCGGTTGATTGGAGTAGATAATAATACCCAATCCTGTCATTAAAAAAAGCATCATGATAGCCATAAATTCTTTGGGACTATTTCTTGCATGGAACAGTAATCCGAACAGCCCAAATATCAAGGGTAAGAAGAAATAGTGATTTTTAGATTCATTATTTTTCATAACATCAGTAATGGCATCTTGCTCGTAGTATCCTTCACCAGATCCTGGAAGAACCTTACGCAATAAACTACTTTCATCAAATGCAGATAGTCCTGATTCCCAATGTCCTGCTTTCAGATCCCATGGCTCGTATCCTTGAGAACCGTTTTGCTTACCTACGAAATTCCACATGAAATATCTCCAGTACATCCAGTTAAACTGGTATGAAAACATATATTTCATATTATACATTCCACTTGTCGGCTTGCCTTTATCATTTCCAGTAAGATATTTCTTCCATCTACGGTGTAGCGTTGGTCTACTAGATTCTGTGTGTCCTATTCGAGGGAATGTTATCTGATCTTTACTAGCATATTCATATTCATACTTTTCGTCCACCACTTCATACTTATCTCCTACTAGACCATACCGTGGCGATTTATTAACTTTAATAGGCCTGGCATCAAAGTGCGGTCCTTTTACTAAAGCTCTTTCACCGTATTGTTCTCTGTTGAGATACGGTAATAATCTCATGGCATCACTAGGTACATTCATATTAACAGGTGTATCTGCATTGGCTCTTATAACCACAACTCCTATCGTAGAGAATGCAATCATAATAAGTACCGCTGAGAAACTTAATATATGTAGAAGGTGACTTCCCATACGTCTAGCTAAGCAAAATGCACCAAACGATAAAGCTGCTAATATCAATATAGTAGGGATCAAACCACTGTGAACTCCCATGCCCATACTGTTGACAGTAAATAACTCCATATTAGCCCATATCGTTGGAATACCCACGATAACAATTTTCTGAATAAATCCAATCATGAACACCCCAGCTAGTATACTGAGAATGCCACCTTTGATATTAGGTTCTTTGTATTTTTTGAAATAATATAATAATCCAATAGCCGGAAAAGTCAGTAGGCTCAATAGGTGAACTCCGATTGATAAACCACCGCAAAAGAGTGAAAGCACTAACCACCTATCATTATCTAAATCGTCACTAAGGTAGTACCACTTGACCGCAGACCATAAAGTAAGAGCTGTAAAGAATGTCGACATTGCATATACTTCACCTTCTACTGCTGAAAACCAAATAGAAGATGCGAATGCTGTAGAAAGTCCAGCTACTAGTCCTCCAGCAGCGATAGCTAGATTCTCTCCGTCTGTAGTTTCTCCTTCTCTACCCTTCCAAGAAAGCTTAGTGAGCATGATGGTAACCCAGCAGATCATCATCGCAGCAAGTGCTGTACATAATCCAGACATAAGATTGACTGCAAATGCGATATCAGCAGGGTCATCAGAGAGAATCTCCGCTAACCAAGTAAATATCCTTCCGATCAATACATATAACGGTGCACCTGGAGGGTGAACCACCTGTAGTTTGTACGCTCCTAAAATAAACTCTCCACAATCCCACAAGCTACCTACGCGCTCTACAGACATGAAATAAACCACCATAGCCACAGCTAATACTACTAGCCCTGTAATGTTGGATAATCTTTTTAATGAATTCATATTTTATTCTTTCTATCTATCTGTGTATCACAAACAACAATCATAACCAATACATCATTGTAAAATAGCGTATTACCCATATTCATTTTATAAATATGTAATTATTATAAGAATGAAAACTATACTTAATTATTATTGATAATATGCTGTTGTCATTACCTTGCAAATATATCAAAAACGTTCAGGATTGTCTTATTATTCAATAGTTAGGATAAAACCCATTTTCATGAACGTTAACGATGATTTCAATATACTGAACTAGACATGAAATAGTGCTCCTAGAAACTAATTCCTTCTTACTAATGCGATGATCATGACAGAATTACCACTTCATTACTCCTCTGTTAAGAAATGTAACTCAATGCAACCATCTTATCTATAAATCGTGAATGATAGGCCTATTATTAAGTGTATTCTTAAAGAAATACTTTTTAATGAGAGACATCTTTAAGATAAAAGGGGACTAGAAGCCCAATGTGGAGCAAATCTCCAAGCTGCCATATGGGCCTTACCTTCAAACTGTCGCCCACTTATCAGCTTTCACACCAAAATTACCGTTTAATATAAACCCAGTTCATTAAATTGAGAATTATCCAAATCATCTCACTACCTATTAACATATACGTCAAACTTTCAACCTTACCAAAAACTAAATCTTATCTTTACACCTTAATACTATTAGACAAAACATGTTATTAAAAGCGCTACTCATTGGAGCCTTGGTGTTTTACTTTTTTAGAATAATAAGTAACTCGCCAAAGATCAAACAAGCACCTACGAAATCTAAAATCAAGAAAAAGGGTGATCAAGATGATTATATTGACTACGAAGAAGTAGACTAGACATTATTATCCAAGGCTTTTCAAGGTCTAACACTGCCATTACTTTATACAATATTGAGCGAAAGACAACCTCTAAATATGAAAGAAAATATCTCAGATTGGATCATCGAACGTAATCATCAGTATCTTGTACTCAATAAGCCTGCAGGAATACCTACACAATCAGATAAAACCAATGATGCAGATCTTCTAACTGCTACTCAAGCGTACGCCAAGTCTGATCTTAAATTGATCAATAGACTAGATAGACCTGTAAGTGGATGTGTAATTTTAGCGAAATCTAAAAATGCAACAGTACATCTCAGCAACTCAAAAAAGATAGTCAAAACTTATCTCGCCATAGTAGAACCTTCACTGCCTAAAGAGAACGATACAATCGTGGCATACCTTACCAAAGGAAAAACAAACAAAGCTTACCTCAGCGAAGTAGAAAAAGAAGGCTATCGAAAGGCTGAAATGAGCTATAAGCTAATACATACTTTTGATAAATATCAGTTAGTAGAGATTGAATTGCACTCTGGTAGATTTCATCAGATACGAGTAATGCTCTCTCACCTTGGATGTCGAGTCAAAGGTGATGTCAAATATGGTGCACGCAGAGCCAACAAAGATCGATCTATCGGATTACACGCCTGGAAAATAGCATTAGATCATCCAGTGCATGGCAAGATGGAACATTATACATCACCCCTACCTGATAATGATACTATCTGGAAATTGGCTGGAGACATATTGAAATAAAGAACTCTCTTAAACTCCTAATTTCTCAATCACATATCACCTATACTTACAACAATGGAAGCGAAAAGAACAGACGTAAATTCACTTGGAGAATTTGGCTTAATTGATCATCTTACTAAGACATTTAAGAGTACACAAAAGAGTACTAAAAAAGGTGTTGGTGATGATGCTGCAGTGATGGAATTCGGTAATCTTCAAACAGTGATATCTACAGATATGCTTGTTGAAGGCATTCATTTTGATCTTGCTTATACACCCTTGAAGCATCTTGGGTATAAATCTATCATGGTCAATCTTTCGGATATATATGCCATGAATGCAATACCTAGTCAGATAACTGTATCTATTGCTATATCGAACAGATTTTCTGTAGAGGCAATGGAAGAGTTGTACGCCGGTATACACAAAGCATGTGAGCTATATGATGTAGATCTCGTAGGTGGAGATATGACATCATCACCTACAGGACTAGTAATAAGTATCACCGCTATAGGTTCTGCTCAAGCAGATAAAATCGTTTATAGATCTGGCGCTAAGAAAGGTGATATACTATGTGTAACTGGTGATCTTGGTTCTGCATATTTAGGCCTGCAAATATTGGAGCGTGAAAAACAAATCTATCAAGAATCACCGGAAGTTCAACCAGATCTAGAAGAACAACCATATCTAATCGAACGTCAACTCAAACCAGAGGCTCGTAAAGATGTAATCGATTATATGGCAAAAAACAATTTAATACCCACTGCTATGATCGACGTCTCAGATGGATTAGCTTCTGAAGTATTTCACCTCTGCAAAGAGTCTGGATTAGGCGCATTTATCGAAGAATCAAAAGTACCTCTGCACCCAAGTACAGAAGAGATGGCCATCAAGTTCAACATGGATCCTATCACTTGTGCTCTCAGCGGTGGTGAAGACTACGAATTGTTATTTACAATAAGTGAAGAAGATTTAGAGAAAGTTAGGTATATGCCGGACGTATTTATCATCGGTGAAATGGCGGCTAAGAAAGATGGCATTACGCTTCATAGTAGTGGTGGCAATATACATCCATTAAAAGCTCAAGGTTGGAAACATTTTGGGAATGAATAAACTAAAGAAGAACAAGATACTTACGTGGTAGGACTGAAATAACCTATGTTAGAATGTACCGGTTTGTCAGTTTAATTTACACTTTCAAAACTCACATCAACGACCTACATATAGATCATAAGAGTACGCAGGTAGATTATATCCAGCATATTAGTAGGCAAACCTTGCGTTATCCCATTCTCCAATGCCATCATTAGTCAATATACTCAGGTCAAATACTAAGTATCTATAAAATGCATTTCAAAGTCTGATCTCAGCTACCAGTACTTAGCCGTTTATAATTCGATATCTATATCAGATATACAGCTATTACTCAATAGTTGCTTATACTTCTTTATCACCTTTGTATCTTGTCCTTTGGTAGCAAGGCTCACTAGCAGAAAACTAACAATATTTATAATGTACTTTTTCATACTAACTTTTTAGTGCTACATTCGTTTTTTTGAATATTATTAAACTATTCACTATGCAAAAAGTATCTGTATTCTGTGCCTCTTCCTCTAGGGTAGATGCTAAATATCTCAACTCAGCCACGGAGCTAGGTCACATATTTTGCGAAGAAGAAATTACTCTGGTATATGGTGGCGGTAGTGCGGGTCTCATGGGTGCCATAGCTGATTCGATGCTTGACAAAGGTGGCGAAGTGATTGGTGTCATTCCAGAATTCATGAAAGAAGTAGAATGGGATCATAAGTCCGTAGAAGATATGCGTACCACTGAAAGCATGGCTACTCGCAAGCAGACATTCTGGGATATCAGTGATGGACTAGTAGCACTTCCTGGAGGTGTAGGTACTATAGAAGAAGTAGTTGAGGCTATCAGCCTATTACGATTAAAACGGATGACTATGCCGATGATAATTGTCAACCTTAATGGATATTTTGATCCATTCATTGAGATGCTGAATAGATGTATAGACGAAAAATTTATGAATCAATCCGATCGTACGCTTTGGCAAGTGACAGCGACCGTAGCAGATGTTGTACCTTTACTCAAGAGATTATGGAAACAAAATACTTGAAATCATATTTTCAAAAAGATGGCATAGAAGCTGGCTGTGATGAGGCTGGCAGGGGATGTCTTGCTGGCCCTGTATATGCCGCAGCTGTGATCTTGCCCAAAAAATTTAAACACAAGCTACTAGACGACTCTAAGAAGCTCACACACGCACAAAGGCTAGAATTACGCACAGTAATAGAAAAAAAAGCAATCTCGTACTCTATCGCTCGACTTACTCACAAAGAAATAGATAGATACAACATCCTCAATGCATCATTAAAAGCAATGTACAAAGCTGTAAAATCTCTAGATACAAGGCCTACAAGATTACTTATTGATGGCAATAGATTTATAGATAACGCTAATATACCACACCATTGCATCATCAAAGGGGATAGTATATATGCAAGTATCGCTGCTGCATCGATCTTAGCTAAAACCTATCGTGATGAATACATGGAAAAGCTACACAAAAAATTTCCACATTACGCTTGGGATCGTAACAAGGGCTACCCTACTAAAGCGCACAGAACTGCAATACATGAGAATGGTGCTTGTATTTACCATCGTAAAAGTTTTAGATTGTATCCTGATCAAGAAAAATCTCCCCTTCTAAAGAAAAAATAAGACTTATAGAGTCGCTATTTAGAGATTTAGAGAGCTTAAACGGTCCTCATAGAAATTGTAACACACTAGGAAAACTACAAGTTATGTAGATAGCAATTTAAAATAAGTCTACTCTAAAAATCTATTCCCTCAAAGTTCGAAATCTAGAAACTCCGCGCCTATGTGAGAAACGGATTACTTCTACGCTCTTTCCCAATTGTCGTAATCTCTCCATGCCCAGAATAGACCACAACTTTATCATCAAGTTTTAATAACTGTGTCGTAATGGAATCTATAAGCGTTTTGAAATCTCCACCGGGGAGATCCGTACGACCTATGCTTCCATCGAAGAGTACGTCTCCAGCAATAAGCTGCATAGACTCATGATTGTAAAGTGATATACTCGCTGGAGAATGACCAGGAGTAAAAAGTACTTTTAGCGACGTATTTCCAAAGGTAAGGATATCATCTTGAGCTAAAAATATCTTAATATCTGGAGAACGCAAATAAGATATACCATACATCTGACTCACTGTAGGTTGGGCATCTAACACGATCTGTTCTCCAGCGTGGCTAGACAAAGATAAACCATAACGATCAGAAACGAACTTATTACCCAATACATGATCTATATGACAGTGTGTATTCAATAAGTGCACTGGCACAAGCGCGTGCTGAGCAATAAAATCTGTGAGCTGCGTTTGCTCTTCTTCTGTATAACAACCCGGATCTACAATGATACAGTCCTTTGTCTCATCATACAACACATATGTATTCTCACTAAATGGATTGAATGTGAAAGTCGCTATATTCATTGAATTTATTTACAGATTTGTTCTTTGAGGAATTGATATGCTTGTGCAAAAAACTCTTCACGAGTTTGGGCGTATTCAGCACTACTATAAATATTTGTATGACCCCCACCCTCAACAGTTACTAGATCATTCTTAAGCCCTATTTCTTGGCATCTATCGAATATAGCTTTACTTCCATAAAGATCGAAATTTATAGGGATAAGTACATTAGGCATACCTACTGTATACTGCACTACCTCATCGGCATCACCGTGAACACTAAATATTGGTGGATCTGTAGGATCTAAAAAATCCAATTTATACACTGCCCCTGAGAGATTTACTATACCTTTTACTGTATAGTCATAAGATTGATTCTCTGTGCTTCCTGTATTACCTGCAATTCCTCCATTATTATCAATCACACTTCTAAGAAAATCGTTATCAATATCAGAGTCATCAACTGCGCCAGCCATTAATGCTGTTAATGCCCCTGCAGAAAGGCCGCCAATGTAAATCTGATCTGGGTCAATATTCATATCATTACCTAGATCAGCACTCATCTTGAAGTGTCTAATCGCTGCTTTCATATCAGCCGCAGCTTTCACAGCTGTATTTATCATGATAGTTGAATCAGGCAATGGGAAAATAGAAGCTAATATCCTATAGTCAATAGACGCTGATACATAACCGAGCTTAGCACTTTTTCTAGCTAAAAAATGTGTTTGCTCTCTATCACCTGCGATAAATGCTCCACCAAATGCCCATATCATTACTGGTCTTTTATTAAGTGTATCAGTCCCTACAGCAGGCATATATACATCCATGAATAGATCGTTAGGATGAGCAGTCTGTTGGTTTTTCTCTGCATACATGACAGTCATGCTATCTAACTCTTCGAATATTGGAGATATATATCTTTCAGTATCACAGATTGTTTCTATCTCAGGCTCTTGCTCCATGTCCTGAGGAGCCACCATTGGATCTTCTGCACAAGAAAACATTAATAATGTTGCGACTAACGTAAAAAGATGATTCAATTTCATAATATTTTAATTTAGAATAACACTGTATTTAGATAAGCTGAATAAAATTAGATCATGGACGTATTTATACAAATTACGTTTTAAAATGCTTCTAATGTCTAATAGTTAAATATAAAAACTAATGATACAAACCTAAAGGCCTCTATAATTCGTCAATTAATAAGACTAAGTATATTCAATGTAATATAATCATAGTACTTTACTTTGAAGCAATATAGATAGTATTATAGCAATGATTGTTTAAAACCCTAGCTGCAAACCTACCTTTACACTAGATACATTAGTTGTGGTAATAGAAAAACCCGATAAAATGTTTTCAGTACTCATGTAAAAGTCCACAAATCCTATATGAAACATAGTATTGAGTGGAATAAGTATTGGACTATTAGATGATATACCATATCCTGTACCGATTGAAAACCAAGGCAGTGTTTTGTATTGGCAGTTGACTGATAATAAATAACGACTATTTATAGTATTGCTTGCCCTATAATAATTTGTACCTAGTGTAAGTTTTGGACTCATTTGATATCTTGTGCTGAGCTGTATCCTAGCGCCTACAGATGTGGAGTACCCTTCATTACTTTCTTCAAAATCTAAAAGATTATAGAGGCTGTCCTCAAGCACTACTTCTTGATCATCATCTATGTAGTCTAGTATATCCACTCCTTCAAAAGTATTGTCACCTTTGCTTTTATAGTTGATCACTTCTTTGTTCCAAGATATTTTTCCCAAGTCTAGTATACTAGCAGATATATTAAATTTATCATTTACTTTCCAATCCAAACCAAAGTCAAAAGCCAATCCAATATTGTCTCCCAAGAAATTAGAGAATAGCTCATCTAAAAGCTTATCCGCATCAATATCAACATCCTTTATTCCGTTGTAATCTAAAATACCCGTTGTATTCAAGACATAGTCACTCTCTACTCTTAGTTGATATATTTCCTCTTCCGTAGTTAACTTAATAGACGCATTATCAGTCGAGATATCATTAATACCTGACAGTAATTTAATCCTTGCTCCCAATGTTATATTACTCATTTGGTATGACGCTCCTATATAGACTTCGTGGTATGATTGCAATAGTAGCTCAGGTCCGACGTCAAGTGTCTCCCCGATGTAAGGCGCATTACCATTAGCTGCTAGTAAGAAGATATCCTTGGTATAATTTATTGATCCTTGATAATACCAATTGTAACCTGTAGATAACTGCCATTTACCCATATTCAAACCTACTCCGATAAAATTGACAGCCATATTTCCTGTAACGTAATTGATGTCGTTAACATCCTCCATCCCTTCTTTAAGTTTCAGTTCATTAAGTCCTCCATTTTCTATTAACAGATCTCCAATAGCGACCCCATTAGTGAAAGCACCAGCAGAAATTCCGGGTAAGTCGAATACTAAATTATTACTAAAACGAAAAGCTGGATTGACATCGGTACGCGCGTAAACACTATCCATCATGTGAATAGAAATATCCTGACCAATCGCCGAAAACCGAACAAGTACAATTACTATTATTGTCGATATTACTCTATACATCAATATACTTCTATTCTAGTTTTCCAAATTTAATATAGCTCCGAGCTTAAAGTCTATTTCATAATCACTATAGAACCATAAATAGTCGTCAGATACGTTCTTACTATCAATATAAGCAACAAGAACAATACGTTTCCCCTCTTTAATGGTATTAATTCTATCCTTTGGTAAGTTTACATACTCAATAGTAGTTTCTCCATTGACGGTCCTCCCATCGGCTCCAAGCATAGCAGCATCTAGTATTATACCATCTCCTTCAAAAATCACATCTATTGGGTTATTTTGAGCGTTAAGTATTACCGCCTGTACATTCACCGTAGACGGAAAATCATTTCTCACTACAAATTTGAATTCTGCACTATTTACATCTTCCACTTCATTGAGATCAAAATCCAAAGTATCAGAAATTACTAACTCATTGACAATACCATTGAGCGGAAGATCTACAGATACATCTATTCGAAAGTAACTCTCTTTATTGAGAAAGCCACTTATCGTTGGGTCAGCATCTGGATTAGCTAACGCATCGATATCATAATTTACTGAAGCTACTTTGTCAATAAATATCTGCTGAATATTGGAATTGCTTTTATTGAAGTCAAAACTCGTTTCTTTGACTTCACCAACTTCATCCAGACTAGGATAATCAAATGCGACACCTTCTTCTATGAGGCCACTCTCTATATCGTATATTGTACCATTAATGGTTTTGAACTGTAATTTTTGAAATTCAGTTTTCACTGGAAAACCGAAAGAATTTTCTACACGAACACTTACTTTAGGATCTTCAAACTCTAGTCCACCACTAATCCACTTATCAAATAGACCTACCTCTATAATATCACCTTGAATATCAAAAATACGCTCGCCAAAGTATCCTTCAACATATTCAAAATTAAGAAAATCCAACTTCATAGCAGTAGCAGTCATATCTATAGTATTTCCTTCGCTATCCACTGCAGTATATATAAAACTTAATGCATTGTCTACTGGTAAGAAAAGGTAGTCATCCAATGATACTGATACAGTATTGTAGACATCGGCTTCATCGAGTCTCGGTGGCACCGTATAAGTTCTAGTAAATGGTTCTCCTCCTAATGTAAATTCAGGTATAGTTATCGTAAATATTACATCATCATCTGATGCATGTTGTAACTTAAAGAATACATTATTATCTTGAAAAATAGCCTTCCTTATCTCGTTATCTGCAAAAGCATCAGTAAGGGAAGCCAAAGACTCCAAACTCCATATAGAGTTAGGGCCAACTATTGGAACATCAATAATAACAGGGAAGACAGGAAAAATATCATCTGCATCTTGTCTTATAACTTCACTTCTATACTTGATTGTTACTTGGCCATTAGGAGCTATTACTATTGAAGTAAGGCCATTTAATCTTTCCGAAACAGAATCTAATGTCAATTGTGTATTGATCAAAGAAATAGCCACGCTTACATCAGAAACAAAATCAGCATCACTAATATCTTCTACATCTGAGCAAGATGATAATATAATTATCATCATGGCATATATATATAAGCATATAAATCTCGTCATAGTATGGTATTGTATGATCACTATATAAATAATAGACACTTACGAAACGCTGCAACATCTAGTAGATATCTAGATATATCGTCTACTTAACTCTTTTTCAAATCGAATTCTTGTCCTTTTTCTGATATAATCACATCTCCAAGTCCAAAATTTTTAAACTATTTCTAAAACTCAAGTTGTATATTGAACAATGAATATTCTCTTCAGCACCGTGCTTATCAAGTTGAGATACACGACCAGTATGGTCTATATGTGCATGTGACAATAACAACAAATCTACTTTGTACGGATCAAATGCCATGTGTTATGCCATTCTCAAAGATCCTTATCAGAACCATAAAACATACCAAAATCTACTAGTATCGTATATCCAATATCAAATGTAACTAAGTGCGCGCTAACTTCAACTTATTTCGCAGCTACACAAAATTTCACCTTCATATACTCAATATTATCTTTGGTTCAAGATAAGAAATTTTATGCGTAGTTGTGAATGATTATGATGAACATTGAGCTAAATAACAATAGAGCTCTTTATTCCTAACTGCCCTGTTTTGGGTATAATGTATTTGTGATTTTGGTTGTCACAATTCAAAAATTGAAATGAAAACCGTGTATCAGAAACGTTAAATGGAAGCTAAACAATTAGATGGTATTGTATATACTCTTCGAAATTTAAAATATGATTATCAAGAAGTTGTTAAAACAAAAAACTCCTTGCGAACGAATCGCAAAGAGTTTTAATATTGTTTCAAATACTGTTTTACTATTTGTTAATGCTATTTAACTGGAGGCTTAGCAGAATAGTTAATTTTTAACTGATTAGCTTTCCTTAATGCTAACTTAACATCTGATACAATTCCCATAGTAACCGAACCGTCTATTCTGAGGGAGGAGGTAATTTGTTCTTTCTCATTCTCTGCTAGCTTGGCCTTATGTTTTTCTAAGAAAAGTGGAATGTCAGATAAATCAGCAATCTTATCTCCTAACTGTATTCTTGGCTTCGTACCATATGTTGTTTTATAAGCATCTTTGGGTCTTCCGATATATACATAGTTAACCAAAGATTTCTTCACCAACTTAGTTAACTCACTTGCATTAGGAGTAACTACATCTACCTTTCTTTCACTATCTCTTAGTACAGTTACTACCATGAAGAAGAAAAGTAACATGAAAATAATATCAGGCAATGATGCCGTCGATACTTCCGGTTCTGCTTTACTTCTTTTTTTATTAAACTTTGCCATTATTATATTTTTAAGTAACTCAGAAAATTAATTTTCTTCACCGAAGTTAGTTGGCTCCGCTTCAGATATTACTAAAGGAATCTTAGCTCTGATAGCCTTTCTCTGATCACTGTCTAAAAACTCGAATTTTATTCCGTGCGTCTTCTCTGCCTCTTCATCTCTAAGCTCATTATAAGCTGCCTTAAGCTCATTGTATACTTGTAGATAAGTAGTATATTCAGTTCCTCTATCGTTTTTTAGCGAGATGATTGCCTTAGTAGGCTTCTCTGCCATATTATCTAGCCTCTGTGGATTCATAATGAATACCTTAGTATTTTCTCTTAAATCCTCTATATCTACAGGCTCTCCTCTTACGAGCAACTGATTATCTGCATTCACCAACACTGAGTACACGTTTCGTGTATTCATCTTCTGTGTATCAGGTGGCTCATTTGACCAAGGTGGCAACTTTACTAGTACACCTCTATCTTCAGCGATCGTAGTAGTTACTAGAAAGAAAATAAGCAGTAAGAAAGCAATGTCGGCCATAGACCCTGCATTGATTTCATTTTTTATTCTATCTCTTGAATTTGTTTTTCCCATTTGAGTAAGGTTTTTAGGATTACTTAAATGCGTTTCTAATTTCAGATAGAATCATCGCTAAGAATGCAACTGTCAGTAGACCAATAGTAGTCCAAATTCCTGCACTAATAAATTTACTTATACCATCAGTTATGTCGTTCTGCATCATCTTGTCTTCAAATCCTACAACTTCTGGATTAGCTGAAGCATAGAGTGCAAAAAAGATAACTAATAGCACTACAAACCCAATAAGGAATTTGATTGCAGATTTAGGATATTTAATAAGATCCCAAATACCGAATACCACGAAAGCTAACACTATTGCGATTACTGCAAGTATGATCGTTAGCCATAGTCCAGGATTAAAGAATCCTATTGCTGCTTTAGCCTCGTCGTCTAATGCGTTTAGATCAGTACCCATATCATACCCAGAAGAACTAAGTCCTGACATCACTGTAATAAGGAATATGGCTGTTACAGCTATCCCTAGTAACAGTGCTCCGGTTTGACCGTATTTTGTTAATAACTTATACATAATTGTAATTGTATTTAAGGGTTAGCACTTACGATCTTCCGAAAGTATTGTTTCTATTCATCATCTCTACAAGACCGATAGACGCATCTTCCATCTTGTTAACGATACCATCTACCTTAGATACTATGTAATTATATAATACTTGAAGAATAATCGCAGTAATAAGACCGAATACTGTAGTAAGTAGGGCAACCTTAATACCACCTGCAACTACCGCCGGAGAAAGATCCCCTACCGCTTCAATCATATCAAATGCTTGAATCATACCGATTACCGTACCCATGAAACCAAGCATCGGTGCAATCGCAATGAATAGAGAAATCCATACTAGACCTTTCTCTAAAAGGCCCATCTGTACAGATCCGTATGATACGATTGCCTTCTCTACAGCTTCTGGTCCTCCACCTGAGTTATTTAATCCTTCTAAAAGCACACTGGCTGTTGGACCAGGTGTCGCTCGACATACTTCTTTTGCTCCTTCTGTATCTCCATCAGCTAATTTTTCGTCGATTCTACTGAGAAGTGCGTCTGTATTAGTAGTTGCTATATTTAATGTTATTATACGCTCAATACAGAATGCTAATCCTAAGATCAAACATATAAGTACAAAGCTCATAAAGAACCAGTCGCCTTCAATAAATTTCTCCTTTAAAGTCTGGAATCCAAACCCTTCACCTTGTGCTGAGACATCGCTCGCTGCAAACATAATGGCTCCAAATAGTACTAATAACTTTCGCATGATCTGTATAATTTATATTTAATTGGTCGAAATTGTTTAAAATAGGTTTAAAATTAGAAAACTTTAATAAAGTATAGCACACTGATATGTTTTTTTAATTTGACATAATTGTACGCATACATTTTGCTATTCCTTGACACTTAGCTAAATTTAACTTGATACCTACATAAAACATTGTATACCATATATTTTATATATATAAAATAATCATAATGTACTGTAAATCCAGATTGTATTTTGGAATGATTTAATATTAACCCTAAGTTAAATTTATGATACAATCAGGGCAAAAAATGTTGCTATCTTGCATTTCAGTCATTCTACCGTTTTGAAGAGTAGTAATATTAGAAAAATATTTCGCATCACATTAAAATGAAAAAAGATCAAATCTTTAGAGCGAGCAAGCTCAATGAAATGATCTTTCTATTCATTGCCTTAAAGAGGCAGTATCATTAACGTTTCTAATATAGAACTATCATCAATATAATTAGGCAATTACGACGACTGATCAGAAACATTTGTTGCGGAGAGTAAGGGATTCGAACCCTTGATACCCTTTTGGAGTATACACGCTTTCCAGGCGAGCGCCTTAAACCACTCGGCCAACTCTCCGTATTCGTAAGACAAATGTGGTAATTTTATCTGTAATGCACATGATTTTCAATCTACATTATAGTGAGAATAATTTTCGGGCATTCTCGGTAGTTAATTTACATACCTCAGCCCTATCCATTTCTTTCACTTCTGCGATCTTGTCAACCACTTTCGAAACATACGATGGTTCATTTCTCAAACCTCGATACGGTACAGGACTGAGGTATGGCGCATCTGTCTCTACTACTAGATATTCCATAGGTAACTTAGCGACAGTTTTATCTACTCCTGCATTTTTAAATGTCACTACTCCACCTATTCCCATATAGAAACCTACATCCATGATTCTTTGAGCCTGCTCTGATGTACCATTGAAACAATGAAATACACCTTTCAGATGGCCATCTTGCATTTTCTCTACGATAGATATAGTTAGATCTAAAGATTCTCTAGAGTGAATAACGAATGGCAACGACTTTTCTTTAGACCATTCAATCTGAGTCTTGTAAGCTTGTATTTGTTCTTTTTCGAAAGTCTTATCCCAATACAAATCTATACCGATTTCTCCTACAGCCACTATATCTTCTCGATCTAAATATTTTTTTAATTGTGCTAACTGATCATTGTAATCCTCTTTTACATAGCATGGATGCAAACCTATCATAGGTTTATATATCTGAGAATGTTTATCGCATAGACCAAGTAATCTATCGACAGAACTCATATCTATATTCGGCAATAATATCTGTTCTACATTTTCAGTCGCTGCTCGCTCGATAATCAAACTTGCATCTTCGTCAAAATCTTCTAAGTAGACATGAGCATGTGTATCTATTATCATATTATATTTGATGTATATTGGAATAATAAGTAAAAGGATGGGTAAAGCTAAAAAGTTCTATGTGGTTTGGGAAGGGAATAATCCAGGTATTTACAACAGCTGGACAAAATGCCAATTACAGATAAAGGGATTTCCTGGGGCCAAATACAAATCCTTCAAATCATTAGTTGAAGCAGAAAACGCATATGGCGACAACTATAGCGAACACTACAAAACAGGGATTAAGTCCTCAAAAAAGATGACCTCATGGGATCAATCTGTGATCATTAAAAATAGCATATCGGTTGACGCCGCATGTAGTGGTAATCCTGGAATTATGGAATACCGAGGTGTAGATACATATTCCCAAGTTGAGCATTTCAAACAAGGTCCTTTTCCTCAAGGGACTAATAATATAGGGGAGTTTTTAGCGATTATTCATGGTCTGGCGTGGCTAAAACAAAAAAAAGATTCTACTACCACTATATATACTGATAGCAGGACAGCTATGGCTTGGGTGCGCAATAAGAAAGTCAAAACGATGCTCAAAAAAACAGCGAAAAATGATAATCTGTTTGAACTCATAGATCGTGGAATCAAATGGCTAAAAACCAATACCTACAGAAACCCTATTATAAAATGGGAAACAAAATCTTGGGGAGAAATCCCAGCTGATTTTGGACGCAAGTAATACCAAAATTTGTTTCTCAATTCTATTTAGGGAATTTCATCCTATAATGTATTTTGACATTCCCCTTCTTAATTGCCTCTAGTTTACGGCTGATCAATTTTTTCTTTAGTGGTTTGAGTTTTTCTGTAAAGAGATGGCCTTCTATATGATCATACTCGTGTTGAATCACTCTAGCATTGATACCTTTGAACGTTTCTTTCTGCTCTTTCCAATTCTCGTCTACCCATGTAATTGTAACAGATTCAGGTCGTGATACTTCACCACGGATATTAGGAATACTAAGACAACCCTCCTCGTAAGACCAAGGCTCTCCTGATTCATCTACTATATGAGCATTGATGAAAGCTATTTTGATTCCTTTATCTTCTTCACCTTCTTTCATGGTTTGTACTGTATCTACTAGAAAAATCCTAATAGCTCTACCTATTTGAGGAGCTGCTAGGCCTACCCCATCAGCATGATACATTGTTTCCCACATGTTATCTAGTAGATCACTTAGCCCTTCATAATCAGTATTGATATCTTCTCCTACTTTCTTGAGTATTGGATGTCCGAATGCATATATTGGTAATACCATCTCTCTATATATGATTTAAATATTTCTGTAAAATTATAACTGCACTTATTTTATCTACTAAAGCCTTGTCTTGTCTCTTCTTTTTCTTAGCCCCACTCAGCATTATTATATGCTTAGCTTCTATAGAAGTAAAAGACTCATCCTGAAAATCAGTTTCTAAATCAGGAGTTATTTTTAGAAGCTTCTTTATAAACAATCTTATATCTTCCATCAAGAATGTCTCATTTCCATCAGCATGAGTTGGTTTCCCAAAAACTATCTTCTCTACCTCTTCATCTGACATATACTGTACTAAATAATCAAATAGATTGTGTGTAGCTATTGTATCTATAGCTGTCACAATAATCTGCAAAGGATCAGTAGCCGCAATACCGCATCTCTTTCTACCATAGTCTATTGATAATATTCTAGCCATATGTCACACAAAAATACTAATACCATTATCTAGAACTGCGTATATAGACAGATAATTCGACTCACTAATAAAAAAACAATGCGATAACATTTTGAACAGATATAACCGTAAAAAAATATCTATTCATAATTCAACTAACTTATATATACAAAAAGACCCCCTCTATCTATTGATAGAGAGGGCCCATCCCAAAAACAGTAATTCTTAAATTATATAATTCAACTTGACTAGTTAAATACTACCATCTTTCTATTCGCTGTGAAGTTTCCAGCTTGTAGTTGATAATATAATATTCCGCTCGCACCAAGCTCAGAATCATTTAATCGAATGTTATTAATTCCCTCATCATATGTTGATGATATAGTTTTCAGTGTTTTACCATTCATATCATATACTGTAAGTGTCGCATTCATAGCCTTAGGAAGGTTGAATGATATCACAGTAAATTCATTAAATGGATTTGGTGTATTTTGCATTAGTGCAAAACCTTCATTGGCATTATCTCTCACGGATAATTCCACATTCATTACTTCATTATCAATGTTGAATGCTTCTGCTCTTGTAATATCAGAAGTCACTGCGATAGTACTTTTATTATATTTAGCAGCTTCTACTACTACATTGAATAGTACATCACCAGCTTTTAGAACTACACCATTAGTGTTATCCCAGGACAATGTAATTATTCCTCTATCAGCATACCTTAATCCTATATTAGCATCAGTAATATCCATTGCTCCTGCATCTATGGAAGCAAAGGTTACATCAGCACCTAGATTAATTGTCATTTGTAAACCTGCTAGATCGATTACCTCTTCAGTAATTACTGGTATCGTAGATAATGATCCATCTTCAGTCTGTGTCATATCAGCAACCATGCTTAAAATACTATTAGATCTCACTTCAGTACTTGTAGACACAGCATTTGGTAATTCTACACTATTGTTTACATCACCGACTTTAATCGCTGTAAAGTCTATTATCATATCTCCATTAAGGTTATTGATATTGTATGACTCTGGAATTTCAGTAAACCAAGGATCTGTTGGGTCAACAAATGGATGATTAGCATCTACAAATCTCCATGAATCGTTATTAGTGAATGTATCATTTATGCCTAATATTACCTTTCTAAGATCAACGATATCAACTGATGAAATTTTGTCATCATTATTGATATCCGCAGCAATTAAATTATAAACACCTTCTAGATCTCCTAATCCAACAATGTGACGCTGAATCAATACTAAGTCAAGAGTAGATACACCATTGTTCACACCATCAGTTTTAATAGGGTCAATAACATAGTCTCCACCATTTGGCATTTCTGGGAAAGCGTATGCTCCGTCATCCGTCATCTCATACATTATGTCATCTCCTAATAGATCAACTCTTACATCATCTATCATATCTGATTGTGCTGTAGATATATGTCCTTCTACTACTGGTTTACTACCACTATTACTATTACATTGAACTACAACTTGTACATTACAAAAATCTTGTACAAAATCGCCATTACCATCAAGTACAACTTCTCCACTCCCATCAACTGCAGTGTAGTATACACTTAAATCTATAGTCCCTTCATCATCACAATTAAATGTCATAATATTATCTGTAAGATCAACAGCAGAGAATGAAGTTATGTAAGTATAACCAGCACAAGGGTGTTGTGTGTCTACGTCATATTCAGAAACCAATAATTCCACATCATCAGTATCTACAGCAACTGTTATTGAAGATAAACAGATCGGACTAGGTGGTACAATACTTAGAACTTCAAATTCTTGAACACAAGTACTAGAATTTCCACAAGCATTAGTGAAAGTCCATTGGATCTCATGATCTCCAACATCAAATGTTCCTGACACAGTAGCATCTGTACCAGTTCCAAATACTGCAACTCCACCGTCAACACTGTATGAGTAGTTCATAGCATTTCCTGCCTCACAATTATCAATTGCAGACTGTGTTATAGTTACTTCTCCAGACTGACAAGTATTATCTAGCGACTCAAATACTAGCTTATCTCCACAATCTAAAGTTGGTGATATATCACTAGACACTTTAATCGTTTGTGTAAACGTATATATGTCATTCGTACCAGTAGATGTACTAGTTTCACACCAATTAATTATTCTAAATGTTCTTAATATTTTAAAACAAGTACCTGATTGCTCTTGTCCAAAATAATATACATCGTCAGTAATACTCATTGCTAATTGATTACAAACTCCAGACGGGAAAACTACTGTACCAGTAACATCCGTTCCATAATCAGCTGGATCAGGCATTTCACATCCATCCGCATATTCTGCATCAGCAATCGCTGAAACATCGAAATCAGATTCAGTGATATCGTAATCATAATCACTTAATACTGTTTGACTATCAGTAGAAGTCCTATCTCCGTCATCTGTCACAGTATATGTAATAGTATATTCTACATCACAGTTATCAAGATTAGTAGTGTCAATAACAACTTCCGTAGTATAACCACAGTTATCGAACACTTGTAAGTCATCCTCATAAGCTAACAAATCCTCTTCTGATATTTGATCTTCACAACTAAATGTGACGTCAGCTGGAGCTATTACTACAGGTCCGATTTTATCTTGTACTTCAACATTAACCATGCATTCGTTATAATTACCTGCTTCATCTATTACTCTAAATATTACCATGTTAGATTCCGTACCGATGTCATCACAACAAAATGCCGTGTACTCGCTATATGAACATTCCTCTGCTACTTCAATTACATATCTAGCTTCATCTGGAAAAGAAGAAAATGCTATCCATTTAGATTGACCAAGACTAAATGATGCAGACTTTGCTACATAAGGTGATTCATTAGATGTTTCATCAAACCAATTTGTATATTCAAGATCAGACCCACTTGCCCAACTGTAATCATTACCACCATTTGTACTGAGTCCGATCCAGACATCTATTTCTCCTGGCAATTCTGCCTCTAACCAGTCATCTTCTTCCTCAGTCTCAATTGATACACCATATCCGCCCATTGCCACTGCATGCTTCTCAGCTGATCTTGCAGATAAAGGATTATCAGATAAATAATAGTAATGACCATTAAACTTTCCTAATGAAGTGAAATCACTAAACTCTGGAGCTCCACAATCACCACAATCGGGATTTGGATTCATTCTTCTTACAAGCATTCTTTCTAAATCACACTCATCATAACTACCATCATCAAATACTGTAGCTGGTACATGTGCAAAACCATCATTAGTCAATCCAACTGTAGTATACTGATTACATATTGAAACAGGAGGTGTTAGATCTTCAACAGTAACTGTAACAGTTACAGAAGTTGAGTTATATGCATTATCATAAGCTGTGTAAATAACTTCATTTACTCCGATAGGTAATTCTATTAATCCACCATTCGCTTCGAGAATCGGTCCACCAGGATAAGATACTGTCACACTTTCTACTTGGCCGCAATCATCAACAGCAGTGATTGATGGCATAAATACCATACCACTACACTCATAATTATTTGTAGAGGCAAAGAAATCATTAGGCGTATCTGTAATTATAGGTCCTGTCTGATCCGAAACATCAATCATTTGTACTACAGTTCTAATAGGTTCAGCATTTCCACAAATACTCCACTCATAAATTTCCCATGTTCTCATATACTTGGTAACAGGATGTCCTGGTCCAGATGAAGATAATAGTTCATCTTCCTTTGTTACTACTAGACAGCTGTTAGGCGTATTTGGATATAAAGGAGTACCATTATATGTTGGAACACCACCAGTTAAAGATGTTGGTGGAATTTCACCTTCTGGAATCGATGGATCACTACAATCGAAAGCGTCTAACCCAACAAAATTTGGAAGATTTGGAATTTCATCAGTAAGTCCCGAAGAACTAGTACTTTCAACTGTATTTACTTCAATTATTGTTTCACATTCTTCAGATACATTTCCTGAATTATCAACAGCAACATAAGTTCTAGTTATAGTTTTAACTAATTCTGGATTGGCACAATCTGAGTTAAGGTCTATAGTTTCTGTTAAAACCTGTAAATCAATTTCATCATCTGGTGTACAGTTATCAGATATACCTAATGCACTAGCGCTTTCTGGTATATCAAAACAATTTGCACCTGTTACGGGTGATACACACAAAAGTTCAGGTGCCATTTTATCTTCTATTTGAAGATAGCCCCAAGCAAAATTTCCGGATATCTCGTCAGTAACCATTACGACAAGAGTTTCTCCGAGATAATCGCATGTTACTGGATTATTCACAGGAGTTTCATTCTCCTCCTGTATAGCAACCGAAAAGACGCCCCCAGGACACTGAGTTACATCAGCTACCATTTCAACTGTAATTAATGCTTCTCCCATTTGGTCAAGCGAAATATTAGTTGATTCGTTACAAAGAAGTGCACATTGTGCATTAAGATTAATTCCATTGAAGGAAATAAAAAGCATTACCATAAACATTGATAGTTTTTTAATAAGGCTTTGGTAATTAGTGAAATTTGTCCTTTTCATAAGATCCAATTTTGAGTTTAAATAATTTACTGTTTCATGGGAAATAAGCCTTTAGGAAACTTAAATGCCCAAAATGAATTAAACTGCCATAGCCTTCTTGGCCAAGCATGCTCGGTGGATCTAAAATCAAACGTGGTAGGTTGTTACTTAGCAATACCATAAATGGTAACACTAATAGTAAGTCCTATTATCTATTATATGGTTGAAAAACAAGTTTGTAGGTTCACAAACTTGGAGGCAGAAGTTTAGGTTAATTCTCTGCACTGACACAAATATATAAAAAATATATAATATGTAGTATATTCTTAAATAAAATATTTTCTAACAAGTATCAAGCTATAAAATATAAACTTATAATAAGTAAGCTTCATTTTATTGCTCACGGATAAAACACAGAAAAAGAATAGCGAATAATTATAGTACAAATAGTAATCACTAACTAAAAATAATATCATACAAAAAAGTATATAAAAAAAGCCCCCCTCTAAATTAATAGAGAGAGGCCATCCCAAAAACCGATTTTGTTTTAACTCATCGATTTGAGTATTTCATAAAGAAATGATTATTCTATTATAATCATTTTCTTAGTCTCACTGAAGTCACCAGACTCGATAGTGTAGTATAATACACCTACAGTATTGATATCACTCTTCTCGATAGAGATAGTGTTCATTCCTGCTGCATACTCACCGTTCACTGTTCTGATTACTTTACCTGCTACGTCTCTTATTGTAAGAGATGCTTTACCTGCAGTTGCAAGGTTGA